>OBDM01000008.1_pt1 | contig 157584 bp, 140 predicted proteins | sample 1518281 | NCBI WGS metagenome assembly OBDM01 (sample SAMN01760942, study PRJEB22395) | human gut metagenome | reverse complement strand
CAGACTCGTGCCTTACCACTTGGCTATGTCGCCTTTTATTTTATATAAATTATTGCGATACTTTCGTATCGCACCTTTGGAGCGAAAGACGGGACTCGAACCCGCGACATCAACCTTGGCAAGGTTGCACTCTACCAACTGAGCTACTTTCGCATAGCTATTAATTATAATAGCAAATTTATTGCCAAAAGTCAATATATAACCTTTAAAATTTGATAAAAATAATCTTTTATTTCTTTTTTTCTTATAGCTCTTTCTACTAATATATCTATTGTTTGTATTGTTTCCTCTCCCACTTTTACCTTTAATGTTCCTATTTTTTTGTTTGCTTCTACTGGAGCTTCTAAGTACATTAAACAGTTTGCTTCTATATTAATATTATCTATATCTGCATTTCTTATGGCTCTTTTGGTATATTTAAATTCACCTAATTTAATTGTTGCATTTTCTAATATGCCCTTATTAACTATTATTGCTTTTTCTCTTATATTTTTCCATTCTTCAAATTTCTGATTTATTATATTTTCTATGTTTATTACCTTATAATTTTTATATGCATAATTTATTAAATTTATGCTATCTGTTGTTCTTATTTTTTTAGTGTCTGCTCCTAAAACTATTGTTATAATGTCTAATTCTCCCCTTTTGCATGATGTAACTAAACACCTTCCTGCCCCATTTGTAAATCCAGTTTTTACTCCATAAATACCATCAAGGTTTCCTAATAATTCATTTGTGTTACTTATTGCTTTGTTATATCCGTTTATTGTTACATTATATTCTTTTGTTGCAACAATATTCCTAAATTTTTCTATTTTTAGTGCATAATCAGTAATTTTAGCAAGCTCAAGTGCAGTAGTGTAGTGTTCTTCATTATCTAATCCATGTGGTACTACAAAATGCGTGTTTTTTAATCCCAATTCTTTTGCTTTGGCATTCATTAAGTCTGCGAACCTCTCTACACCACCACTAATATGTTCTGCTAAAGCTATTGCCGCATCATTTCCGGACTCTAACATTAGTCCCATTAATAAATCATTTACTGTTATTTTGTCATTGGTTTTCAAGCCTAATCTTGACCCGCCGGTTCCTGCTGCTTTTTTACTTACTGTAACAGTATCACTTAAATTACCCTTTTCTAAAACAATCAAACTTGTCATTATCTTTGTAGTACTTGCCATCTTTGCTTTTCTATAACCATTTTTTTCATAAATCACTTCCCCAGATGCCCTATCATATATCAAGGCAATTCTAGAACTGGTTTTTGGCATATCAACTTCAGCACTTGTTACCTGTAATATTTCATTTATATTAATATCTTCTTCATCTTCTGTATTTGCCTTTACCATATTAAAAAATAAACATATTATAAGTAATAAAATTATACCTACTTTTTTTAGCCTTTTTATCTTCATAAAAAAATCACCTTTTAAATTATATTTTATAAGGTGATTTTTTATGAATTTTTATGGGTGAGCTAGTGGACCATTTCTTTCTCCATTGTCTAGTTCTAGCATACACTCATCTCTTACTATTGCAATTGCTTCCTCTGCTAGTTTTGCTCTCTCTTCCGGACCAATTTCAGGTAAACTTGCATCAATGCACTTATATACTCCTGCTACAATCTCATCTCTACTCAAGTCTTCTCCACTTTTCAAAACCTCTTCAGCTATTAAATTTGCGTTTAAAGTATCCGAAACTTCTCCTTTTTTGTATTCGTCACTAACACTAGTACAATCATTTATATTTATTCTATTTGTTTCTCCTTTTTCTCCTCTTTTACTATCTAATTCGTAACAGATTGTTTCTACTTGTTTTCCACTAGCATTCTCTACTAATTCTTCCACATTTGCATTTATAGTTATACTCTGGTTTTGATTTGTTGCTAATGTTCTTGATATAGAGCATTTATTTCCTAATTTGTCAAGTGATATATTTTCTGCTACTGGTTTATATTTGCCACTTTCATCCATTATAATTCCTATAGCTCTATTTGGTTTTGATGGATCGTAAAATCTTCCTTGTAGGTTGGCCTCTATAATATTTCCGTTGATATCAATAAAATTAGTTGTCATATTTTCATTCTTGTCTGTTTCTCTTACTCCATGAACTGGTTTATACCCATCATTTTCTTTATTTACAAATTGAATACTTCCGTCTGACATTGTTAACATTATTGGATAACCTATAGAATCTTGATTATTCAATATACTAATTGCCATTTTATCTGTTATTACTTTTACTTGAACAATTTGGTTTTCATCTACTCCTAAACTTTTTGAAACTTCTACCTTTAATGTTTCTTCATCCATTTGCTCTTGTTCTGTTTGTTCTTCTTGTATGTTTGCATGTTCTTCTATTATTTCTTCTACTTCTTTATTACTTAATCCTTCAATTTCTTCTCCTGGTATTAACTCCTCAAATTCATTGTTTTCTAACAATTCGTCAAGAGCAATTTGTCTCTTATCAATTCCTAATTGTTCATATCTTTCCTTACCTAGACTCTCTTGTAATTTTTGTTTGTATTCCTCAACAAATTGTATATTACCATCTTTATCAATTATCCCAATTCTTTCATTCTGCCTGTTAAAAATTTGCTTTTCTATAATTTCTTGTCCATCTTCTATAGTCGATGTTTCAACAATAATAACATCTTCTGAGTACCCCATTTTTCCATCTTTTGCAGGTATTATTGCGCATTGCCTTGCATAGCTAATTTTCGTTTTTCCCATCATTCTTTCCTCCTCTTTACTACTTTTCAATGTTTTTTTTAGTAATTTCTTTGAAGTGTGGGCGATTAAAATTGTCCCTACATTTTTCATAGATTACTTTACACTATTTTCACTACATAGAAAGTTTTAATTCAAAACTATAGGAATCAATTGCATTTTCCTTTTCCACTCTCATTTGTTCCGTATCCTCTTTATATTCTTTAATAATATAAACTGTATCAAAAATAATACTTTCTGTTTTTTCTGTTTCGTCATACCATTTTGTAAATGTTAGTTCATAGGTACGTTTCTGGTCAGGAAAAACAATAACTCCATTCATTGGCAATTCCTGTACGTTTCTTGTTTCTGACCCCATTTTTATAAAGATTTCTTGTGGTTTTGAAGTGTCTGCAATATTTAATACATAATCAGATTTATTGCTAACTGTCATAGTATAAATTTCTCTATCATCCATAACTAGTACTTTATCAACTGTTAATTTCATATATTCGTCTTCAAATAAAGCTTCCACCTTTTTTTCTTTTATAAATCCACCTATAGACAAATATAGTTTATCATCTATGCTTTCAATTGCAACTTTTTCCTCATAATATACTAATTGCTTTTCATCTGTTAATCCTGTTGCCAAAATATCATTTAATATTCTCAAATTATATATATATACATTATCATTAACTGAATAATTCTGTATATTATATATCTTTTTTTGATCAAACACTACTTTTGTATATTTTTCAAAATCTTCTTGTGTTGGATATAAATTTTTCTTACATCCTTCACTTAACATGTTATATGCTTCTTCATATTCTTGGTTATTGCAATAATTTACATATTCATTAAATATCTTGTTTATAGGCTCTTGTAAATCCTTAGGTACTTCTTTATCTTCGTTCATTATAGAAATATGTGGCTCGTATGTGGTAATTGGAATAGGTTCTGTTTTCATATTCCCCAATAAATAATTTATAATAAGCATAATTATCCATAATATTAATACTATACCTGCATTTTTCCATATCTTTTTAAATATTTCTTTTATTTTTATTCTAAAATTAGTTCTAAATTTATAAAACAAGTATCTCCCTCCTATCTAACCTGGAAAGATAACACGTAATCAAGAAAATTATTTTCTTTAATTATGTATTTTTGCTCTTTTTCTATAATCTCATTTGTTAAAAGATTATAAATGTTTACTGTCAGTATATAATATTCTCCCTGTCTGCTCATATCATTGTATTCCACACTCATAAAATCCGGATACTTTTGCTTCACATATTTTTCAAATTCTTCTAACGTAGGAAAATAGTTATTTCTATATTCCTCATAAAGTAAATTATAAGCTTTTTCGTAATTCTTTTCTTCTATATATGTTATATATTTTGAAAAATAATATTGCATTCTTTGCTTTTCTTTCATTTTTTTTACTTCTTTAAGTTCTGTCTCTGCCATCTCCACATCTGTCTTCTTATCTGTAATTTTCTTTATTTCTTCATTTCTTTTTGCAATAATCTCCTCGTACTCTTTTTTTACTTTATTGTTAGCATACACAGGAGCTAAAAGTTTGTTTGAAAGTAATCTTATGTTGACTCCTATTAATATCAATAATACAATAGTTAGCATTATTGCTATAATATCTAGTTTCTTTTTTCTTTTCAATTATAGTTCCTCCTTTACAGGTATAAACTTTATAATTGGTTCTTCTAAATTATCTTTGTTACTTACATACACATTAAACTTTATTGTTATATCTTCATAGTAAATTTCTAGCAAAAATGTAATATATGTGTTTTTGTCTATAATGCTATTTTCTACTAATTTACCACTTGTATATTTTTTTTGTGTTATATCATACTTTTTTAATAAATTTACTAATATCTCGAAATCTGCTTCTTCTGTTATTCCAATATTCAATTGTATTTCAGATAAATTCTTTTTATAATATTCAGCAATATTTTCTTTATCCATATCTTTAGTATCTTGATACAGTTTATTAAAATAAGTTTCTATTAAATTGGTATATGTTGTCAATACATATGTTGTATCTATTTCTCCTTTATACTTTTCTTTTAAAAAATTATAATTATCAAAATATATTATTTTAATATCTCTATATGAATCAAAATATCCCATTTGTTCTGCATACTGTTGCAATGTGTATGTAGGCGTTTTTTTCATAAAGAACATTATATATATTCCCATTATTATATTTATTAAGATTAATATACATACTATAATTTTATATTTTGACAATAGTTTCACTCCTTTGTTTATGCAAATTGGTCTATTAATACTGATGTATCTATATATTTTTGTGCATCTAATGTATTATGATATTTGTCTCTTAATATTACATTTATATCTTTTTCTGTAGTTGTTGCTATTTGCTGTCCTACATAAACAACATCTCCAATTTTCATATTCGCATTTGTAGAAATATTAGATATATGTATTAAATTTCCTTCATCTGATTTAATGGTTATAGTATTATCATCCACTGCTACAACTTTTCCATTACAAGTTGAGCAAACATTTTCTCCATAATTAAAACCTGTGCTTCCTATACTTCTTGCAGCTATATTCATGCTCAAGTCATCTAAAGTAGATGTATTAGCTGTTGGAATATAGTCTTCTACATCTTCTATTATTCCTCTATTTATATACTTTGACCAGTCATCAGTTCCATATTCATTTGGCTTAACTTGTGAGTTTTCTCCTTTTTCAATAACATTTCCTTCCCCATCTAGTATTACCCAGCCTCTTACTCTATTTCTCCAGTCCTTATACATATTCTCTTTTTCAATCATTTCAGCCAATGCTTCTTTGTCTGTTGCTTGGCTGTATTCGCTCTCTTCTTCTAAATCGAAGTTGTAGTAAGCTAATATTTCTTTTAAATCCCTTAAATTATATTCTGCTTGTTCTGTTTCTACTTCTTGCAATAATTGAATTCCACTATTTATAGAACTCAACCAATTTATATTTCTTTTATCTGTATAATATGGTAAATTATTTGGGTCAACATTTTGTTTAGCTTTCTCTATGTCTTCGCTATTACTATACATTCCTTTAAATATATGATACTTATTATTATTAATAAGATCTATAATTTTTGGACATTTGTCTACATAGTATGGAAGCTTTGTTTGCTTAATTCCCGAACTAAAGCTGTAATACACTTTTAAATGTTTATCTAAATCATCCATAGCAAAATCAGTTATTGATTCAACTTGTCCTTCGCCAGCCTTCCACCATTCCTCTGAAATTATTCTTTCAACAGGTTCTGATGTCTCATAACAATCAATTCCACTGTTGTCATCTTTAAATACTAAATCTCTAAACCAGTGGTTTTTGACACTTACAATATATGGGTATCCCATAGTTCTTTCCTTTTCAATTGTACTGTCCAACATATAATTTACAAATGCAGAACTAAATGTTGTTGAGCCTTTTCCATTATCCCAATTTATTGTAACTTCTTGGTCCTGTCCGTTACCACTAATGTTATTTAATATTTTGCTTCTTACGTCTTTTATAACTGTTGTTCCATTTTCCGTCCAGTCAAATTTTCTTATTCCGCTCTTGTTTAAAAAAATTCACAACAACTTTTACTCTGTTATCTGCATCTCCTGCTAAATCCATAACAAATTCTGGAGCAAGTGTCCCTAAATGTAAACACACCAAAAATTCAAACGACATTCCATATTTTGCTGTCCATGATTCAAGATTTACCTTTACATGTGTATCACCTTTAGTTACTGTTAAAGTATGTTCTTTCGAGTTAAACGCAATCTTGTCAAATACTGTATTCCAAAGTCCATCTGCTTCATGTCCTTCTTGCACTACCATTCCACCATATGCTCCATTTATATATGACCTAAGTGCTGCTACTAAATACTTTCTTATTGGCTCTGACTTTATTTTTTTTATCGGATCTTTTTGTTCGGCACCACTTTTTTCTCCTTCTGACTCATCCTCAGTAGTGTCTTCTTCTCTTTCTATAAGGTCTTCTTTTTTATTAGATGCACTTTTTTCTTCTATAAGCTCTCCATTTTCGTTATACCACTTATTCCACGCTTCTCCTTCATTTTTGTTTGTAGTATTATACTCTGTTTTTACAAAACCCATTCCTACCAGATCATATCCCATTTGTTCTAAATATGATGCTGCATTTTTTACATGTTCATCATTTATATTTGCATATGCTTGATCCCCTGTAGTCACTGTTTGTAAAGCGTCCCATACTCCTTGAAGAAAATTTTTAAGTTTTCCTATTATCATGTCTCCCATAATACTGAAAAAACTTATAATACCTATTAATAAAATTATCGCTACTATTACAAGTATAACAATTAAAACTGGTGGAGATGCTGCTATCCCCGCTTTTGCCGCAACTTTTGTTCCCGCTTTTGCTGCAGCTTTTGCCCCCTCTTTTGCTGCCTGTTTTGCTCCTTCTTTTCCTGCTTGTTTTGCTCCTTCTTTTCCTGCTTGCTTTGCTCCTTCTTTTCCTGCCTGCTTGGTGCCTTCCTTTGTGCCTTCTTGTCCTGCTTTTGGAGTTTGCGGTTTTTCTGCTGGTTTTTTATTATCAGTCGGGCTCTGTGGTTCTTTATTATTTTGATTTTTACTATCTTTTTCTTTTTTATTTTCTCTGCTGTCCGGTTTATCGCTGTTTTCTTTATCATCTGAATTTTTATCATTTGATTTATTTTCGTTTTCATCCGATTTATTATTTTTTTCATTGTCCTTGTCATCATTTTTTTCATCATTTTTGTCATCATTATCATTATCATCGTCATCATTGTCTTCATTGTTATCATCTTCACCGTCTTCTTCATCGTTTTCACTTTGCTGCGATTCTTCTTCTTCAAAACCCTCGTTATTTCCATTGCGCTTTTTAGGTTCATCATCATCCTCATATTTTGCATTAAGTGCTGCTAATCTTCCCTTTTCAAATCCAGACATATTTTCTTCTTCATCTGGTTCATTTTGTGGATCTTGCCTGTTTCTATCATTTATTTCATTAAGTTTATTATCAATTGAACTATTACTCATCTTTTTCACCTACCTTTTAATACTACTATTTATATATGGAATTACCTATTAGTTTATTTATGGTGTAAGTATTGGCATTTACTATGGAGTTGGATTTCCATTATCATTTGAATTATTTTTGAATTGTAGTTTTCTTATTGTATCAGCTATTTTATCATTTGCATCATCTCCATCAATTCCAGACTTTCGGTAGCTATATTGCGATGCATATAAACATTTCGCATATACCATTCTATCTTTCCACTTTTTAAAATTATCGTCTCCTATTTCATCACTTCGTTGTGTTCTTGCTTTCCATTGTTCATCACTTTCTCCTTCAATTCGTTGCATATCTTCCAATGTTTCTGGGTCATCCAACAATTCATCTGTATATGCTGTCATTTCCGCATCTGAAAGTCCTGAACTAGTTTGATAATTACAATATGCATTTTTTAAAGATCTCTTTGCTTTTATCCTATCTTTAAGATTTTGCGCTTTGGTATCTGCTACCGAGCCAATATCACGTCCTGCTTGGAAGCCTGCCAAACCACTTCCACCGCTCATTTTATCTATAAGTAATCCGATACCTGCCCCAGCTATTTTATTGCTATTATTAGCTTTAAAAACTTTTCCAACGAAGGATTTTGCACCTTTAATGACTTTAGAATCCTTTTTCTCCTTTGAATCTCCGTCATTTTTTCTTACATTTGGTATATCCTTTTCTCTAGTTCCATTTGTTCTTTGAGGTCTACTTTGGTTGCCATTTCCACCTGATCCACCTGGATCGCCACCCGTTCTATCTTTCAACTTGGTAACTGCTGCTCCCATTTTCTTTGAATCCCCTACCATCTTCTTGATTCCATTAAGACCTGTCATTAATGCTGCTCCTGCCATAGCGCCTGTTGCAGCTGAACTAGCCTTTTCAAACCCAAATATTTTTCTAATTATACCTTCTGCTTTCATTATGAAAAACATCATCATTACTGCCAACAGCATACTTGCCAATGTTCCTGTATTGCATAATCCAATTGCTTGAGAAACAAATACTAAATATATTATACAGTGAAATGGCTGTATTAGTACACCATACATGAATTCTTTTAGCCATGTATCTAATGCTTGTGATTTATTATCTCCTAATTTATCTATTGAATAAGTTATAGTTATTAATGGAGCTATTATTATTAAAAAGGAAATAGTTAGCATACGCTTTATATACATTATTAGAAATATTATTGTTAGTATTACCAAGCATATATATACACCTAAGGCAGCAAATCCGACTGTTGCAACTCCTAACATAGTTTTCTCAGCTAAAGTACCCGTTACCGTTACAAATCCTAAAATAGAATCACTCATTTCTGATACTTCTGCCTTTTCAAATATTTTTACTAATTGACCATTTAAGTAAATGGTTCCACGTATAATAAAATGTAGCATAAACAGTAATATAAAACTTGCAAACCAATTCTTTAGCCAATTTTTATATACAGCCTTTTTTTCGGCTACTGTTGAAAGAGCCATTCTTATTCCTATGTAAACTAAAATACATAATAGAATAATTGCAGCTAAGGTAAACATTGCATAATACCATTTTCTAATATTACTACGTATTGTTTTAATGGCTTTTCCTCTAGATGGATTCATTTCAAAAATATTAATATCTGTTAAATTAATTTTATTAAATAATATATGTGCAGGTGTAATAGTTTCAAATTCCCAGCCATCTATAACTCCTTCCGAATACCCTACTAGGCTAGTAAGCCCTTGTACTGCATATGAAATTAAAAACCACTTAGCCCTAAACACCCATGTAAAAATACCTACAAGACCATCTAACCCCTTCAAAAGAACATTTGTTGCACCTTGGATGAATTCCTCCTCTTCTTTAACTTCTTTGCCCTCTTCTACATCTGTTGCAATACAACTTATTGTGTTAGTTAAAAAATTAAAAATCATTACAAATATTAGCATACATGTTATTAATTTTTTAAATTTCATTTGCATCCACTCCAATTTTCTATAAATTAATTATTGTATCTATAAAGTCATCTACATTTCCATATAAAGATTTTCCTAAAGCTTCGTATATTTTGTCATTTGAATCTCTTAATGTTTTTACTTGTTCAAATATTTCCGCATATGGGCCTGTTTCTTCATCACTTGGTGTATTACTCTGAAATGCTTCCTTCATTTTTTGTTTTAACTCTTGTTTTGTTACATTTCCATTTTGTTTAAGTTCCTGTATTTTTGCATTTATTATCATTTCTGCTTTTCTAGCTGTGCAAATCGCCTCGTTTCCTGCTTTAACTTTTTTACCTTCTTTTTTTAGATCTTTATCTTTTTTTATTAACTCAGCTTGCTCTAGCAGATCATCTGTTAACCCTAATGTAAGTATAGAACTAGTTATATATGTAAGTTTATATCTTTTTATTTGCTTGTCTTGATATTCTTTTATGAAATCATTTATTTCGTCCTCTGAAGGTTCCTTTCCATTGTTCTTTTTCTTATAATCCGATATAAATTTATCCATTACCTCTTTAGGTGGTTGTTCTTTGCTTAATGCTTTTTTATACCCTTTTATCGATGCATTAAGTCTTTTAAGTCTTCCTCCTCCTGATACACCATTGAATATCATAGTTAATCCTATTTTAGGATCTACTGCCAAAAATGGTATTGCTAATATAGCATTTACACGTTTTGTTACTATTGCAGTTCCGGATTTAAGACCTTTACCAACATATTGCATTTGGTGTTTTAAGTTTTTCTTAAATCTTTCAACATGTGTTCCTGATTCAGATCTTGCTACTCTTATGGCTCTTCCAATTACCTTTTTACTTTCTTCTTTTGCTGATTTGTAATTTTCTTTAGCAGATTTAAATCTCTGTCTATCTTCTTTTGAGTGGTTTGACATTGCATATGCTTCTCTTGCTTGTCTATACTCTTCCATTGCTGTGGTTTTTATTGCTTTGCCTTCTTCTTTATCTATTTTATGTGCAGTTTTATATTTTGTACCTAATAGCCCTGCAGTCCCTACTAACTCTGCCGCCTTTGTTGCCGCACCTTCTGCAACTCTTCCAACACCAGATATATATCCTTTTGCAATTTTTCCAGCAACTGATGCTCCTGCTATACCAGTTATTGCTCCTTTTATAGATTGTGATGCAACATCACCAACGTTGCTACTTCCACCTTCAAGTTTAAATATCTTTTTCATTATCTCATCTGCTTTAAGCATAAAATTTAATGCTACCAATATTAAAATCATATTAGGAATTAAGTCAAATGTTTCGCCATTTCTAATTATATCAAATATAAATCCTATAAATATTGCATAAACTATAGCATGTATCATTTGCAAAAAAACATTATATACATATTCTTTCATCCATGCACCTAAGGATTGAGATTTTCCATCTTTTATTTTGTCTATGGAATATGCTATCGCTATAACAGGTGCAATAAGAGTTAATATTGCTAAATTAAGCAAACGCTTAAAATATATTAACAAAAACTTAACTGAATATATTACTAATGCAACAAATACAATTGTACCTGGTATTGACGCAGAAGCTTTTAACTGCATAATCATTCCAAATAGCTCTGTATCTAAATTTGCAAGGTCTCCAGAAGATATTGCCATTATGTCTAAAATAGACTGATTTATGTATATAACAGCTACCATGAAAAAATGTAAAGTAAACAATATTACAACACTAAGAATCCAATTTTGTAGCATACTTTTATACTTAGCTTTACGCTCTGCAATTGTAGATATTGCCATTCTTATTCCAATATATATAAGTGTTAATAGTAATCCTATTGCACAAACAATAAATAGAGCATAATACCATTGTGATATTGTTTTTCTTAATTTATATATAATGCTACTTGAATCTATTATTTTTCCACCAGCTTTTTTAAAGTTAAAGAAATCTATATCCAAAATTGGTATTCTATTAAATATTATATCACTAATATCTATTAATCCATTTTCTGTTGTTTTTAGTCCTCCTTCAATTTTAACTACAACATTATTTATTACTTTAGCAGCTATTCCTACCCAACCTACTACTTGTATTTTTATTGCTAAAAAGCCTATTCCAAATAGATAATCTAGAATATCACTTAAAACTTTGAAAAGCTTTTTTAAGATATTATCATGATAACTTACTTCCAATTTTTTGGGCAGACCATTATAGTAGAAAAAGTCAGCTTTACCCCATTCTCCATTTTGTTCCTGAGAAATATCATATTCATACTCTGTCTGTGGCTCACTTGGCTCTGATGGATTTGAAGGGTCTGTTGGAACTGAAGGGGTTGATGGATCTGTAGGGGTAGTTCCTCCTACTTCTCCTGGGAAGGTTATAGAAGCTATTGTAAAGTGCTCATTATAGTATGCCCTGTTATTAACACATCTGTCATATATATCAACAGCTTTTGTTTTACTAATGCGTATTATTATTGCATTTTTAGTTACTAATCCATATGTACCACTTCTACTACGATCTTTTTCTGTACCTATACCTATGTTAGGGTTACTTGTTGAGCCCACACCACAATCTATTACCTTTACATATTCATTGTTTACAGATCTATTAAACATCATAACATGTCCTTTTTCAACTATGATGTCACCTGCCCTTAATTCACTATTACTTATCCCTTGCAATTTTCCTACATATATACAACCACAAGAGCAGTTATTTTTATTATGGTTTTTGTCATAATGTATACGCATATAGCTAGTAGAACAAGGATAGTTTACTGCACATAAATCTATATTTGCTGTATATTTATATAGAAAGCTTATAAATGAAGAACAATCAAATGCTAGTTTATGGTTAGAGGTTATATACCAATCACTTTCAACTTTCCATCCACCTCTGTAAAACTTAGTTGCCATTTGTGTACTTCCCTTTAAGAAGTAATTATATGCTGTAAGTCTTTGATAGTTCATGCTATACATAATTAACTGTTTTTGATTAGAAGTATATGACGAGTCCTGATAATATTTATTATCTTTTGCACCTGTAATTTCTCCATATTTCACATTATTAGCTGCATTTGTAAAGCTTATTGCAAAATCTCTTATCCATTTGCCTACTTCTATTTGCTTTTCCTCATCTGTTAATTCATGTCCTGGTATACTTGCTTTTGATATTGAAACAGTATTTAATAGAGACATAATTAATAAAATGATTATTTCAATTATAATAATAGTTTTTTTAATAATTTTCATGTAATTATGCCTCCTTTCTGCATCTTTTATTCTTCATAACCTTCTTCTATTTCTGTCTTATCGTAATATCTTTGAGTTTCTATCTCCCATATTCCGCCTTCTTCTTCAAAATGTGTATATTTAGGTAATTTGCTAATATCATTTTTTATGTCTTGTACAGTTAAACCTTTTCTTATTTCTGCTGTATAGTTATTGTCATAAATCATTCCATTTGCATTTGATACATTAAATTGAATTTTAATTCCTTTTAATGTATATCTTAAGTCAATGTAATTAGTGCCCCAGTCATATATATCATAGTCTGGCCATATATCTGTTACCCCGTTTACAAAATCTTTTATATTTTTATCCCTTTCAAATTTTTCTATTAGTGTAAAAAAATCTTCTAAATTTTGATATTCTTTTTCCACTCTATATACTGAAATGTCTTTTTGAGTAAAAAATATGTATATTTCACTACTCTTGTATCCCATAATTCCTATGGTTGAAGAACCATATATTGGTTTTCCCAAGATTTCTTCTATTTTGTTAAGGTCTGTTCCTGGCTTTATATTATTTACAACTGATTTATTGTATTGTTTTGTAAAAACTATATTAAAAACCTTTTTATATACTGTTCTTATTTCTAATCCTTTTTCCGTAAAGATTTCATAAGTTCCTGTTTTGTTTTTTTGTACTTCTATATCTAGCTTATTTCTTCTCCATTCGTTCATTATTAATTTATTTATCTCGTCTGATTGTATATTTAGATCTGTTTTAGTTACTCCCTCTATTTGTGCTATAGCTGTTTCTCTTCTTTTAATATTCCAATAATTTGTTACTCCATTTACTGCTATAGTTGTTACGGTCTGCTGTTTAGCATCACAAAACACACTTAAAGTTATTTCGTTCTCCTCATCTATAACTCTGAAATTATTGTATTTTTGTACATATGCCAAAAGTACTATCATATTTGTATAAAATTGTTCATTATCTTCTCCTTCTGTATATAATGGTTGATTAAGTTTAACATATATGTCTGCAAGATATTTATCATCAGATGATTTAGTTTGTTTTATAAATTTAACGCCTTTAAATACTAATACCTCTTCTACTGTATTAAAGTCTTCCTTAGAGTTATATTCTTTGTTAGCATAATATTCCTCTGTATTCTTTTTACGTTCATTTTCTTTAAAACCATAATATGTAATAATTAAAATTATAATAAGCAAAATTGCTAAAATTAAAATTATTTTTTTTACTTTTCTTTCTTTTCCCATATTATTTCTTATTTTTTACCCTTTCCTTTTTTTAATGTTAAACTGTCTTCAATTGTTGCACTTTGTGACATCTTTAATATCTTTCTTATAATTTTTTCTCCTCTGCCAACACCTATTAATAGCAATATTGTAAATAATGGAAGCTCTCTTATGATATTGGTTGCAAATCCCATTAATACAGCATATAAAAACAAATGCATTGGTTGTAACATGACATTCATTATTAGTTCTTTAAGTAGTATTTGAAAAGCTTGTGCTTTTCCATCTCCAACTTTATCAATTGAATATGTAACTGTTACTAGTGGTGAAATTATTACTAAAAAGCTTATCACAAAGAATCTTTTTAAATACATTAATAAAAATTTTATTTGGTAACACATTAATAGTATATAACACAGAAAACTTTCTATGGGCCTCCATCCTCTTGGTTTTAGCAAAACCTGACCCAGTGAATCAAATATTAATAAGTCTATGTTTTTTATGTCTTCTCCACTTAATACATTTTCTATAATACCATTTAAAATTACTGTCAACATGTCTACTAATATTTTTCCAACAAAGAATATTAATCTAATTATAAAATGCATTGCAAATAGTAATACTATACTCTGAAACCATGCAATAAGTTGTTTTTTATATTTTGCTTTTTCATCTGCAACAGTAGATATTGCCATTCTTATACCAATATACACTAATACTACCATATTTATAATTACTGACATTACCCAAATTGCATAATACCATTTTTGTACATTCTGTTTTATTACATTGTTAGCTTTATTTGAAGTCTTTGCATTAAATATGTTTGCATTTACTAAATCAACTTTATCTGTTAGCATTCCTTGTATTGTAAACCATGGTATTAATAATGCATCTTCTTTTACAGTTGAGGGAGCTACAATTGTAACTAAAATTCTTACAGTATATACAAGTGGGAAGAAAAAAATTACTATAACACTTGCTATCCATCCACCAAAGTTTGCCTTTTCATTTACACCTTTGTCTATTGAACCACTCTCTGTTGGGACACTTACTGTTCCATCATCCATAATTTTATCAACTGTTTTCTTCCCTGCTTTTTCATCTTTACTTGACATTACGTCTCCAAAGTTGTCTCCATTTTTTCCTGCTAATATATAGTTGGGTAAAAGGGCATTTATTAAAATAGTGAATACTAATATAATAGATATACACTTTTTCATATAAATCCCCCTTTCATGTTTTTTTAGTAATTTCTTCGAAGTATGGGCGATTCAAATCGCCCCTACATTTTTCATAGATTACTTTACACTATCTGTTTTTTAATTATTTCCTCTTAATTTATTCATATTTGTTTCAACAAACTCAAACTCTTTGGCTGTTGGTTGAATTGCTATTATTGCAGTATCTTCCCCAACCTTTAGTAGCCCTTCTCCTCTATTACATGTTGTTAAAAAGTATGCTTCTCCTTCGCTTAGTTTAAACACTTCTTTTATATATTGAATCTCTGATTTATCTTGTGCTAAAAATAGTTTTGTATCTGATGATGTAAGTACTGCTTGTACCTCTGGTTTTTCATAAAAATCTTGAAATTTTTGTGACATAACTGCTAATGAAACATTTCTTTTTCTCGCACGTCTTGCCATTGTGTTTAAAAAGTCTACTGCCTCTGGGTATGGTAAAAGCATCCAAGCTTCATCTATTAACACTCTTTTCTTTTTTGCTTTTGATCTGTCTTCACTATTTTTCTTAACATATTTTTCCCAAATCCAAGATAGTAATATTTGTTGTGCAAGTGGTCTTGCAAATCTTTCTTCCAATTGTGATATGTCCAAATTTATAAATGGTACATCATCTAATAAATCAAATGTAGATTGTCCATCAAAATATGCCATCTGTCCGTCATATTCTCTTATATATTGTTTCATAACCTTTATTAAATAACTATAATGGAACCTATAATCTGGGTTATTATTTTTTTCAGCATTTTCAAGTATTCTTTTATACCATGAGCCTATTGTTGGCATATCTTTTTTTATTTTGATTTTATCATTTGGATTTTTATATAAACTATTTACATCATTTGTTATTCCACAACGGGTATATTCTTCTGCTATTGCTTCTGCTATTATTTGTTTTGTAAGTTCGTTCACTTCTTGGCTTCTTGTACTACCTCTTGCCATTGTTAGTAAAGCTTGAGTTACGTCTTCTACTTTATTTTCTATACTTAACATCTTTCTTTCTTTACCTGTTATTTCATCTTTAAATGTTTCTATTTCAACATCAAATAAGTTTATTATTGTTTTCGAATTAGGACTTATTGTAACATTTATTCCACCAAGTGCTTCCGCAACTACCCCATACTCACCTTCTGCATCTAAAGCCAAGCTTTCTATTCCCATTAATACTGATGACCTTGCAGTTAAAGTTTTTATTGTAACACCTTTACCAGCACCAGATTTTCCAAATATAACCATATTGTAGTTAGTAAGTGTTGGACTAAAGTTATCAAATAATATTGGAAGTCCTGTTTGCCTATTAAATCCTAGTGGTATACCCTGTTCGTGTCCTATATCTGATGAAAAGAATGGAAATACTGTAGACATAGACCTTCTATCAAATGTATGTGTTTCTTTAACTTTATTTTCACAAAATGGCATATTAGTTTGAAAAGCTTCTTCCTGCATTGCCCATGCTGGTCTTAAACCTATCAATGTTTTAGCCATTTCAGCCGAAAGCAACTCCGTCTGTTTATCCAGGTCCTCAAGGCTATATGCAAATAACGTACATGTCATTGATGTTTCAAACAATTTATTAAAACCTGCTGCAATCTCGTCTCTTAGTTCTTCTGCCTCTATTCTTTTTTGAGCCAATATTCTTTCTCTATTAATGTCTCCTCTATCAAGTGCAACAACTCTTTCTGATTCCAATTCATTTATTGTTCTATTTAACTCTGTTTGAGATATGTTTTCTGCTATTGGATTTATAAAAACTGACACATTAATATCTCCAAAAGTATACATCCCTCTCAAAAATTCTGGGAAGGTACACATTCTTGGGATTGTTGCCACTACCATGCTTCTGGCATATCTTGTTTTGCTTGTTATTATTTCTAAATGGTTTAATTTGCTTGCATCTATTCCTGCTGGGGCTATTAAATCTTTTAGAGTCTTCTTATTCTTTTCTAAAAAACTTTTCTTTTCTTCAATTTGTTGTTCATCTAAATCAATTTCTTCTTTTTGTTCTTGTACATTTTGTTTTTTAAATTTCATGAATTTTCCTCCTCTTTTCTTATGTTATTTTCCTTCTTCCGTAGCTGTTGACTTATCTGTTTTTGGTTTTCTGCCCCTTTTATTAATTTGTTCTTTTGTCTTTTTATATAATTGATTCGTCATTTGATGTTTGTGTTCTTCCGCAAGTTCTTGTGCCCTTTTAATTATTGCTTCTTCCATTTTTTGTTGCTCTTCTCTTATTTGTTCATCAGCTTTTTCTATACTTTCTGTTACCAAGTTGACTGCTTCTTCTTCTATTTTTTCATCAATTAATTCTGCTTTTTTCTTTAACACATCTTTTCCGGTTGTGTACAATGAATCATATTGAGTTTGTATTCCTTTACTAAATGGTAGCAGGTTTGCATCATCTCTATTATATGCTACATATAGTAACTCTGCTAATTCTTCCGAATCAAGTATTCTTCCAGTTACTCCTGCTGAACCAATTGCTCTTAGTACCATTTTTGTTCTTGTATACAATTCTGAGAAAAATATATTATCTGCTTCTTCTTTATTAAATTTGTTATTTCCATTAAATTCGCTTGTATAATATGTAACAATTATATATGTTTTTTGTTTTAACACATTTTTGTTAAGACTTAACCTACTCACATAATTTGTTATATCTGCTCCATATTCCAATACATTTGTCTTTCTTTTCAATTCAAATCTTAGCTTTTCAATTGTTCTTGTATCTCTTAACGCCTCAGCTTGATTTATTTTTCTTTGTAATACTCTTATATCATTTTCTATTACATGTATTTTAGATTTATATTCATCTACTATATCTTCAAGATTTAAGCTTTGAGTTTGAACATATAATTGTATTGGAAATCTTAATGTGTTTAAAAACTGAACAAATCCCTCTTCTACAGCCACTTTTTCTTCTTCTGAAAGTAGGTCATAATTTACACCTTGACATTGTATAACCATTAAATATTGAGTTCTTCCATTTCTTATAATCATGTTATTTTTAATTTCTTCAAAATCTAAGAACTTTTTGACATTTTCCATTCTTATTCCTGATGAACTCTGCGTAGATGTAGACTCCGAATATTCTTCATTATTCTTTTCTTTATTCGACTGTTTCTTTTTTATTTTTAGAAAATATAGTATTATTGCACATACCACTATTAAGAATATTAATATGAATAATATACTTACTAACATTGTTAAAACATTGTCCATGCTTACTTTTCCTCCTTTGTATATGTATATATCTTCTTGTTCTTTTTGAATTTTATATATCTTAAAATTATCTCTCCCAATGGAACTCCACCTATTTTCTTTGTTATTGGTATTTGTGCAATAACTGGCACATTAAATCTGCCAATAACAAAACCAATAAGTGCAAAAAATATTATAAATCCAATCCCTAGTCCTTTTAATTTTAATAGAGAAAAAAAGTAAAAGAACAGAAGGCCAATTAATACTCCAGCCCCTGTTGTTGCTAACGATTTTAATGTAAATATTACTAGAATTCTTGTTTCTCCTCTTAAATCACGTGGTACATTATATGTTCCCATATTATTCCTCCCTAATATCTTAAAGATATTTTTGTTCTCTTTTGCTAAGCAATTCTACCATACTGGTCATTATTTATAACAACTTGCGAGGTAGTTATAATATCATCCATAAGATCATATGTTAATTTCCAAATTGTATATGCTCCTAATATAACAACTGCTGAAATTGCTAGTCCTATTAGTTGTCCTTTTATTTTGCCTTGTTCTTCTGGACTTGCGGTTATAAATTTAATTCCCATTACTACTCCTACTACAAATAATACTACTAACCCCACAGCAAATAGTATTTGAGAAATTGGAGCAATTGCGCTTGCAATGTCATCTGGATTAAATATTTGTTCACCATTGCGTGCTGCTATAAACCAATCCCTTGCCTCTTTTACTATATCTATACCATATGATATTTGAAACGGCTGTACAAGTATAAATAGCACAAATAATATTAAAATAATTCTAACTAATATTTTGCTTTTCATAATATCACCTCTATTTTACACTATTATATATATAATAACGTTTTTCTACATATTTTTCAAGACTTTTATCTATGTAATATAAAAAATATATTATCGTTATTTTTTTGTAATAGTTTTCTTTATTCTCTTACGGAAATAATGTTTTTAGCTTTTGCTATACTATACATTAATTCCACTTATAAATGAATTTATTATGCCTAGCACTGTACTAAACCCAAATAGAATAACTGCTCCTATTACATATGCCATTAACTTTTCTTTAATTGTAGCCTTATCATTTGTAGACGAATACATATATCTTATTCCAAGTATTGTGAGTGTTATTAAGGCTACTGCATACCCAACACGCTGTGTAACATATAACACTTTTCCTCCCATTTTTTTTATGCTTGATGCAGAGCTATCATCTTTATTCCAAAGACTTCTCATTGACTCTGTAATGCTACTTGCATATATGCAGTTGCTTAAACAAAAGGTTACTAATATTGTCACTATTAAAACTGCTATGAACTTTTTCATATTTATCACCACCCATTTACGTGAATTAGTTAATGTAGGTATTCTTTAAACTTTTTTTTGATTTGAATAATTATTTTTAATAAAAAAAAACTATTAAAATTAATAGTTAATTTTAATAGCTTTTTAGTGCATTTTATTATTTTCCTTCTACAAACTTTTGAATAACAGAAAGTAATGCACTGGCTCCAAATAATAGTACGGCACCTACTACATATACTGTCATACCTTTTTTGTAGTCTGCTTTTTCATTTGGTGATGCTGCAACATATTTAATACCAAGTATTGTTAGCATAATTACAGCAACTGCCATACCAACTATTCTTACAATGGTTAATATTTGTCCTGCAGTATTTGTTACCTTTTCGCCAGCAGTTCCTGGATCTTTTGGTTGTATTGGTTCAAATCCAGTTGTTGCTCTTACAATTGTTGTCGCTAATGTAACTAATGCTATAGCAATAAGTAAAACAGCAATTATTTTTAAAGTTTTATTTTTCATATTTTCTCCTCCTATAATAAATTATAATAAAATTAACTATCTAATTAAATTATAACTGATTTTTGTTAAAAAATCAAGCTTTTTTGTCATAATTTGTCAATGTAACCATTTATTCTGGATCGTAGTCTCTGCAAGAGTCATTGCTGTCATGAAGTTTTCCATCTTCGTCACAATACTTTCCATCATATTTGCTACAGTTTCCGCATCTATCGCTCATATATAACACCCCCATTGGCTTTCGCCCATATTTTAACATCAAATTAATAATAGCACTATTTTCGCTTTCAGTCAACATTTTTCCAAAAAATGTGTTAATTAGCGCCTTTTTCTATCTTTTTTGTTATGGCTTTTAGGGCTTTTTCTCTTGGCAACATAACTACATGTCCACAGCCTATGCATTTTAATTTAAAGTCTACTCCCACTCTTGTTACTTCCCATTCTTTGCTTCCACATGGGTGTTGCTTTTTTGTTTTTACTATATCGCCTATATTGTAATCCATTTTATTTCATCCCTTTTTATTTTACAAATAATGCTATTCTTTTTTCTATGCTTGATCTACCAAGAACTTGCATTATTTCATACAAATCTGGTGTTTGTTGCCTTTTAGTTAAAGCAACTCTTAATACTGTGCTTATGTCTCCCACATGCCCTTTCCAGCTTTCTGGATTCTGCTTATATTCTTTAACTTCTCTTGCATATCCCATTTCTTCTGCTAAATCTTTGATTTTATCAAACCATGTTTGTTTGTCATCATTAAAGTTAAAATATTTTTCTATGTACAGTTTTAAGATTTTATTTATTTCTTCTTTATTGTCAATCTTTGCAAACTCGTATTTTCCTTCATCCCTTAAAAATTTTTCATCATACATATATATAATAGAATTTTTTACATCTGACCATTTAGAGATGTCTTTTCTTGGTTTTGCATTTCCTCTTTCTATTCCTATTATTTTTAATGCATATTCCTTATTTTCAAGAAGTTTTAATAATTCACTATCATATTTTGTAGCCCAACTTGATGTTTCATTATATACTTTTTCTGCATCAAATCTTGATATTATTGTTTTAGATATATCCAGTAACTTAACCATATCAAAAAGTGCTCCACTTACACCCATTTTGTTAAATTGCAACTCAAATTCTTTTAAATCGACTAAAGGATTAGCTTTTCTCCAACTTTCAAAATTTGAATTTGCTATATTTAACAAGTATTCGCAAACCGCTTCTGGTGGAATTCCTTGCTCATGGTAATAACTTACTGCCGCCTCTGGATCTTTTCTTTTACTTATTTTCCTTTTGCCACCCTCATCCATTTTCATAAGTGGTGCAATATGGGCATATCTTGGAGCTTTAAATCCTGCTGCTTGAAATAATTGTAAATGTAATGGTACAGAAGATAGCCATTCATCTCCTCTTATAACTACTGTTGTTCTCATTAAATGGTCATCTACTAAATGAGCAAAATGGTATGTTGGTAATCCATCAGCTTTTATAATTACTATGTCTTGATCGTTTTCTGGGAAGTCAACTTTTCCCTTTATTAAATCTTGATGTCTTATCTTTTTTTCTTCATTTCCTCTTGATTTAAAACGAATTATATATGGTTCTCCAGCTTTTATTTTTTGTGCTGCTTCTTCTATTGGCAAATTTCTGTACTTTGCCCATACACCATAATACCCAGGTCTTATTTTTGCCGTTTCTTGTTTTTCCCTCATCTCTTCCAATTCTTTTTCTGTTGCAAAACAAGGATATGCCAAATTATTTTCAATAAAATATTTTGCATATGCTTGATATATTTCTTTCCTTAAACTTTGTTTATATGGCCCATATGCGCCTTTTTCTTCTTGTTCATTTAGCATTCCTTCATCAAAGTCAATTTTAAAATCTTTTAAAGAATTTACAATTCCTATTGTCGCATCTTGAACCTCTCTTTTTTGGTCTGTATCTTCAATTCTTAAAAATACTACTCCTTTTGTTTGTTCTGCCATTTTCCATGCAATTTGAGATTGATATAATCCGCCAATATGTACATACCCCGTAGGGCTTGGTGCAAATCTTGTAACTATTGCTCCTTCTGGTAAATTTCTTTCTGGATATTTTTCCTCATAATATTTTATATCTTTTGCATTTGGAAAAATCAAATTTGCTAAATCTTTATAATCCATTTTACTCTCCTTTTATTGCAAGGAAGTAACTATGTACTTCCTTGACACTCTAATTTTATATTGTTATATCTCCATAATTACTGGCAATATCATAGGATTTCTTTTTGTTTTTTGGAAAATATAATCTCTTAAGTTATCCTTTAATGCTGATTTTATTGTTGACCAATCTCTAATACGTTTTTCTTCGCATTTTTTTACTTCTTCTCTTATTACTCTTTTTACATCTTCCATTAAGTTTTCTGACTCTCTTACATAAACAAATCCCCTTGACACTACATCTGGCCCAGATACTATTTCCCCTGTCGAAGAATCCATTGTCATTACTATTACTATTAATCCGTCTTGTGATAAATGTTGTCTGTCTCTTAATACAATATTTCCAACGTCTCCAACGCCTAAGCCATCTACCAATATTTTTCCTGATGGTACTGAATTTGTCAATTTTGCTTCTTTTTCGTTAAGTTCTAAAACCCTTCCATTTTCTAGCATAAATATATTTCTAGGATCTACTCCAACTTTTCTTGCTGTTTCCGCGTGTGCTCTTAATTGTCTATATTCTCCGTGTACTGGTAAAAAGAATTTTGGTCTTACCAATGAAATTATCAATTTTTGTTCTTCTTGGCAAGCATGTCCTGAAACATGTATGTCCTCTAATGAGCTGTAAATTACTTCTGCGCCAATTTGCATTAAGTCATCTATTACTCTTGATACAAATTTTTCATTTCCTGGTATTGGAGTTGCAGAAATTATTACTAAATCATTTGGTGTAATTGAGACTTTTTTGTGCTCTCCAGATGCCATTCTTGTTAGTGCAGACATTGTTTCTCCTTGACTCCCCGTTGTAATTATTACCAATTGTTCATCTGTATAATTTTTTATCATATCTATATCTATAAATGTATTTTCTGGTACGTTTATATATCCCAATTCTTTTGCTGTTTCTATCATATTAATCATACTTCTGCCACAAATTGCAACTTTTCTATTGTATTTAACAGCCGAATTAACAATTTGTTGAACTCTGTGGACATTTGAAGCAAATGTTGCTACAACTATTCTCTTTTTTGTGTTTAAGAATAGCTTATCAAATACTTCTCCTACTGAACTTTCTGACATTGTATATCCTTTTCTCTCAGAGTTTGTGCTATCTGAAAGCAATGCCAAAACGCCATTATTTCCTAATTCTGCGAGTCTTCCAAAATCCATAACCTTTTCATCTATCGGTGTATAGTCTACTTTAAAGTCTCCAGTGTGTATTACTGTTCCAACAGGTGTATGAATTGCAAGCATTACAGCATCTGGAATACTGTGTGAACTTCTTATAAATTCCACTTTAATATTGCCAAAGTCTACTGTTTCGCCTTGATTTACAACTGTTAGCTTTGTACTTCTTAATAATTTATGTTCTTCCAATTTATTTTCTATTAAGCCTATTGTCAATTTTGTTGCATAAATTGGTATATTAATTTGTTGCAATATATATGGTATAGCTCCAATATGATCCTCGTGTCCATGTGTTATTACTAAACCTTTTATTTTTTCTTTATTTCTTTCTAAATATGTTACATCAGGTATTACTAAATCTACGCCAAGCATATTGTCTTCTGGGAACTCTAGTCCACAGTCTACTAGTACAATCTCATTTCCATATTCAAAAACAGTAATGTTTTTTCCTATTTCTTCTAACCCACCAAGTGGAATTATTTTTAAATTTTCTTTTTTAAATTCAAACTTTATGCTTTCTTTTTTATTATTACTTCTTGCCTTTTTATTTTCTGTTTTGTTTTCCTCCCCTCTTTTATAGCTTCTTCTTTGTGGTTTTCTTTTTTGCTCTTTATCCTTTTGTTCTGTTTCAATTGTCATGTTTTTATATCTCCTCCTTATTTTTTATCAAATTTATATACTAAAAAATAGTTTATCCTTTTCTAAACTATTATAATTACAAAATATTTATATTTAATTTTACAATAGAAATCAAATATGTTTATATTATTTTCCGCACAAACCAAACATATTTTACCACTTTAAATATTTAATATTCCGATTATACTTTAATTTTATATATATAAATCTCTTCTTTACCATTTTTGGTAACAACTGTTACCTATTATACACTTTTTTCTTTGCATTGTCAAATTTAAAAAAGATACAGCTTTTGCCATATCTTTTATATGAATTCATATAATTTATATAAATTTCAAATCTTATTTTTTATTTACTAAATCTTTTAAAGCTTTTCCGGCTTTGAATACAGGTGCTTTAGATGCAGGTATTTTTATTTCTTCTTTAGTTTGTGGGTTTCTTCCCTTTCTAGCAGCTCTTTTTCTTACTTCGAAAGATCCAAATCCAACTAATTGAACTTTATCTCCTTTTGCTAATGTCTCTGATACAACATTTACAAATGCATTTAATGTTGCTTCAGCATCTTTTTTTGTTTCTCCTGTTTTAGCTGCAATAGCTGCAATCAATTCTGTTTTGTTCATTTTTATTACCTCCTATAAGATTTCAAATATGTAGACAACGCAATCTACTATTAACATTATTCGCCAAAGTTCCTTAAAACCCTTCTTTTTTTATGCCAAATTTTCCGAAAGTCTACATTTCACTAGCTTTACCAGTTTTTTCTTTTCAAAACTCCTCATTTTACTGCTTTTCAAGGTTTAGAATTTCAAGTATCTTTTTACCAAATGGAATCATTTTTATATTATCCTTGTCTAATATTTTAAAAACAATAATAAAAATTCCGTATATTAATACGGCAAAGCCAATTGCTAATATTATGCTTAATTTGTCGCTAAATATACTTAAACATTTATTATATGTGTATATTGCACCAATTATCATAATTGTTGTTGCCATTAATGGCTTAATCACAAAAGTTGATAATTCTAATTTTAATTTTATTGTTTTGCTTAATACTGCATAATCTATTATTACTGCAACCATATGACAAATTACTGTTGAAGCAGTGGCTCCATTAATTCCACCTAATATAAATACGTTTGGATCTATTTTTATAAGTATTAAATTTAATATTAGTTTTATAACTACTCCAACTGTTAAAGCTATTGCTGGTACTATTACTTTACCTAATCCTTGCAAAACTCCACTAATTGTTTGTTCTAAAACTATAAATATAATTGAAACTGCACTTATTTGTAATACAATCGCACCATTGCTTTGATTTGGAAAAAGTAATTTTAAAATTGGTTCTCCAAAGAATATCAGTCCCGCCATACATGGCAGTCCCATTAATATTGTTAGTAAAATTGAAAATGATACTCTTTTTTTTATTGTTTCTGAATCTCCCATGGCTTTAGAATATGCTATTGTTGGTATCAAACTTGTTGTAAGTGCCACATTAAATGACATTGGTAACATTACAAGAGTATCTACCTTACCACTTAATATTCCATATTGGATTTTTGCTTCATTTTCACTTAAAAAGTTTTTTAATCCTCTAACTACTGTTATTGAGTCTATGCTCTTATTTAATGACCCCAGTATAGAGGTTAGTGACATTGGTATAGATACTGTTAATACTTCTTTAATTGTGCTTAAAATTCTAGTGTATTTATATTTTTTTGTTTTGATTAGTTCTTTGGCTATTTCTTTTTTTATTGTTTTATAATAAATATATAAATACCAAAATCCCACAGAAGTTGCTAAGGTTATAGCTAAATTTGCTCCTGCAGCCATTATTGTTGTATTTATTCCTGAGGTCATTGCTAATAATTCTACAACAATAATGGTAAATACCATTTTAAATAATTGTTCTATTGTTTGAGAATTTGCTGTTACTTTTACATTATTTCTGCCATTAAAGTACCCTCTAATTACACTAATTAATGTAACAAAAAATATTGATGGAGATAGTGCTACTAAGGAATATTCTGCTTCTGGAATTTGTAGCCATTTTTCTGCTATAATTTCTGCTCCTAAAAAAAGTATTAATGAACATGTAAACCCGATTAGTGCAAATGTTACAAACGCAATTTTAAATATTTTATGTGCTCCTTTATTATCTCCTATTGCCAATTTTTCTGACACTAATTTTGCTATGGCATTTAGTATTCCAACAGACGAGAATGTAAGCAATAAAGCATATATTTGAAATCCACTTGAATATATTGCATTTCCAGTGTCTCCAAATCCCTGTTTATTCGTTAAATATACTCTGTATATTAGTCCTAATATTTTAATTAGAATATGTGAAATCATTAGAACTAATACTCCACCCATAAAGCTTTCTTTTTTTAATTTCTTTTTATTTTTCATCAATTACCTCTTGCACAAATATATTCTGTTTTTTTTCTTTTATGAATTTTTAATTTCAAGTCTGACTAGTAAAATTTTGAGAGGATTTTTTTGTCAAAAGTCTTGTTTTTTTGCTGATTTTGTAGGATAATATATATGTAAGGTTAGATTTAATGAAAGTGGTGGAATAAGTGAAATTATTTGATAAGTTTTTAAAACTACTAAAGACAGATAGAAACACATTTATGACTTATATTTTAACAATAATATCTTTTTACATATTAGTAGACAGAGTAGTAGAAATGCTGTTTATTATTTTTACGGGAGTTTCTTATTCATATTGGGGACCTGTAAAATATACACTCGCCATAGCTTGTGTATCTTTTGCATTTTTCTTTTCTTCTGGTTCTAAATTCGCTAGAGCAGATATTAATAAGTTAAGAATATTTCATACATTTATAGTTAGCTTTTATATAGTATGTATTTCTGCATTAGTTCAATGGTTAAATGCAATTATATGGCTAGGCTTATTGTCTTTGCCTAATTTTGTTGAGCTTGTAACAGATTTTTCATATTTATTTAAGCCTGCATTCACTGCATTAGGAATATATATACCTCTTGTAACATTTTATAAAGTTATTAAATGGCTTATATTCTCTATTAATGATGTTAAAGACATTAGAGATTCTATATTTGATTATGGCGGTATTGATTTATCTGCAAAACCAGAAGGTGTTGGAAACTTTACATGTGAAGTAAAAGTTTGTATGAACACGGAAAGTGGTGAAGATGTAAAAATACCTGAAGCTAAACGTTTTGAATCTTTACTTGTTGTTGGTGTTTCCGGTTCTGGAAAAACAGCTACAATTTATGAACCAATGATAGCAAGAGATTTTGAAAAGAAATATTTCTTTAGAGAAGTTGCGAAAGAAATGGGATTTACTGCATTAAAAACAGGTATTGCTACATTAACATATCCATACTCAAATGATTATTTAAATAAAAACTTCTCATTATCTTTGTTAACGCCAAATCCTGACAAACTTGATATTTACAAAGCATATATGAAAAAAATGACAATTTCTTCTTCTGGAAGTCGATTTGTTTATAAAGATTTAGGATTAACGTATATGGCTCCTGACCCAGATACAATAGAAACTATGGCAGGAGTTGCAAAAAACTTTAGTTTACCAGTAAATATTATTGATCCTAATAACTCTGATTCTGTTGGATTAAATCCATTTATATATAAAGACCCTATAAAAACTGGTATTGCAATTTCCTCTGTATTAAAAGGATTATTTGCAACGAACAGACCTGATTTAAGTTTAGCATTTAGAGAAAATGCAGCAATACAAATATTAGAAAATCTTTCTATTTTATTAAAAGAGATGTATCCAAGATTGCATGAAGGTTCATTACCCAATTTAGAAGATTTACTAAATATGTTAAACGATTTTAGTCTAGTTGAAGAAATGACAGAGCAAATGAAACAAATACCAGAACTTGCAGATAAATATAAAATATTAATTAGATATATGGAAAACAATTTTTATGCAAATAGTACAGACTTAAATAATACAAAAACTTCTGTATTTACTGCTTCTGCAGGGTTAGACAATTTGTTAAGATATCCAGGTGTTAAAAATATATTGTGTAATAGAACAAACAATTTGGATTTTGACAAAGCATTAGAAAAAGGAGAAATTACTTTATTATGCACAAGAAGAGGAGATTTAGGACCTAATGCACATAAGGCTTTCGGTTTATTCTTTATATTATTAATGCAACAATCTATTTTATCACGTCCAGGAAATGACACTACTAGAATTCCACATTTCTTGTATATAGATACCTTCCCAGACTTTATATGTAAAGCAACAGAACCAATATTCACAGTTTATAGAAAATACAAAGTTGCAACGGTATTAGATTCCCAAAATTTATCTCAATTAGAAGGTGAAGGGAATTCCTCAAATGGTCCTGGCAAACACTTTAGAGATACAATACTAGCTAACTGTGTTAATAAAATAATTTTTGGAAATGCTTTACCAGAAGACCTTCCATGGTGGGAACAAGAATTACAAACAAAAAGAGAATGGCAATGGAAAAAAAGCTATCAAATGGATCCATCAAAAAAGGATTATGGATATGATTCTAAAGCATCAGACATTGGCTTTAACTGGATACCTAACTTTAAAACAGGCAAGATAAAATCTTTAAAAAGTAATCAAATTATTTTTAAAGTTAAAAATCTAAAAGGTCAAAGCGTTGTAGATAAAGGTAAGGTTGAAAAGCTTGAATCTAAATATAAAGAACCTCATAAAGTAAAAGAATTTAATTTTGATAAATTTACCAGCGGAATATCTCAAGAAGCAAAAATTAAAGAAAAAGCTCGTAAAGCTATTAAAAAACGTTTAGACGATGATTATAATGATGATGACCCAATCAAAATAGACACTTCTGATTCTAGCTTCTTATTTGATAATGAAGATGCTATTATAGTAGATTTAAAAAAAGGAAATAGCAATTAATAGGAGAAAAGAAACCATATAGTAATTTATATGGCTTCTTTTTTTATGTATTTATTTAATTTTTCTTGCTTCTAAATAATATCTTTTATCATAGCTATGTCCCATTGAAAATGTTTTTCTTGGTAATGCTCCATCTAGTATAACAGTTTTAAATAATTCTGATTTATGCATATTTGGTAATAAAAATCCTATATTTCCTTCTTGTTCTCCTAATTTTTCTGTTGTCTCTTCTCCATGTATATAGTCTACTTTTCCTCCATTTTTCTTTAAATATTCGTCTATAAACATTTGTAGGCTACCTACTGCCAAATTAGATTTAGGATTTTTTATAACTATTTTCCCTTTTTTACCTTTATATACATATTGTATTACTTGTCCCTCTCCTTCTTCTGATGTTTCGTAGAATTTCTTTAATTCCTCCATCATGTATTCTGGGTTAATTCCAAATACTACTCTATGTATTGGTTCAAAGTCAAGTGCATCACTATGTAAGTTAACAACCTCTACTAATGCATATCTTGCTGGATGGTTCTCGTATTCTTCCTTTGTCAATGTTTTCTTTAAATTTTCATAGCATGTTTTTGCTGTTGCTAATGAGTGGTTTCCATCTCCTACAGAGAATAATAGGACTCCTTTATCTTTTACATTGTATTTTTGCTCAAACTTTTCTTTATCTGCTAATTCCCCTATTCCTTCTAACACTTTTTCTATAAGTTCATCATTAAGCTTATATCCTTTAATATGTCCACCATTTTTCATTAGATCTGTATCATATACCTTATCTGCATCACTTACTTTATCTGTTAGTCCTTCTATTATTTCTTTTTTATCATCATCAATTAATAACATTATATGAGGTAATTCTAATGGAGCATTTTCTCTAACTTTTACTCTTGGTGGTATTCTCTCTAATACAGTTCCTTCTGTTGCTCTTATCAATGTTTGAGAATCTTTAGCAAAAGAATAATCTTCTAAATCTACTTTTCCCATTAGCCCTTTTCTTATTCTGCCATCTGCTTGAGTTCTTTCTACATATATTAAACTATCTTTTAAAGTTCTAAAGAAATTATTATTAATTAATTTTTTCATTTCTTCATTAACTTCTGCTATTTTTTCTGCAACATTATCTTCTTCCAAGTATATTTCTGGTAATGTTACTTTTAGAGTTGATGGTTCGTCTCCAACAATTTTAGTTACATCCTCCCAGTATTCTGGCTCTGATGTGTATTGATCACATGCTATAACAGCCCATTTGCTCATATCTGCGTTTTCTGGCAATAATATGTCAGCTTTTGAAAATGGTATTTTCATTTCTTCACATTCCTTTCTTTAAAATATATAAATTGAAAAATTTTTCAATTATTAGCTTAATAATTTTATTTTTTCTGTAACCATTTGATACTTTTGTGTATCAGGGTCTAGTTTTATTGATACAAGTGTGTCTTCTAGTGTGTCTGAATTTTGCTTTAAGTCTGTTGTAAAATACAAATTTATTTTATCTATTTCTAATTTGTTTATAACTATATGTTTAAATGCTTCTGCTATATGTTTTTCGTCTTCACATACTATTATTAACTGTGGTAATGCCGTATATCCACAATCTCCCGGCACAAAGTTTTCATAGAAATCCTTGTACATTCTAATTTTATCTGTCAATTTGTTTTGCCAATCATCTTCTCTTCTTATTACTTCAAATAAAAATTGTATTGATTTTTCGCCTTTGGTTAATTTTATTCCTCCACCTGATGCTTTAAATACCTTGCCTAATGTTTTAGCTTTTAATGCTGGCTTTGGAGTATATGACTCATATGCCTTAACCTTATTTAAATATGCTATAATAACCTGATTTCCTGCTAGTCTTTTTTTTATCATGGCAACTGGTTTTGTATTATCTGTTGGTTGCCATTTACATTCTATTCCTCTTGAATCTAGCAAGTATTTTCCCATTTTTTCTAAGCAGTATATTCTATATATTCCCTTTCCATCTTGAGAGTCAAAATAATATCTGGTTAATATTTTTGACTTTACTAATTGTTCCAATTTATTATTCAATTTCTCTTGTGAACCTACATCTATTCCCTTTTTCTCTAGCATTTGTAATATTTGTCTAGAAGTAATAAATTCAAATTCGTTTACTATCTCTAAAATAGTAAAGTGTAATTCATTTATATGTCCTAAGTTTATCCTCTGTACTATTTGGCTCATTGATACATAACCATCTTTTCCATCAAATACTTTTATCTCTCCAGGTCTAATTGCAAATGGAGAAACTGTTGCTTTTATTTCATTGTCTCTAACCATATTACTACTCATTCCTCTCTTTATTAGATATAGCTATTTTATCACAAAATAGCACATTTGTCTACTTTATTAGCTCCTTTATTTGACCGCTTTTTAAATACTTCCATTCTCCTAATTTCAAGTCTTTTACATTAATGTTTCCTATTCTACTTCTATGTAGTGCCAATACTTTTTTTCCTATTGCATTACACATTTTTCTTACTTCTCTATTTTTTCCTTCATGTATTGTTATTTCTATTCTAGATATATCTTTTACCTCGTCTATTTTTAATATTTTTACTTTTGCTTTTCCTGATATATAGTCATCTATTTTTACTCCTTTTTCAAGCATTTCTATTTCTTCTTTTGTAATTTTTCCTTTTAGAGTAACATTATATGCTTTTTCTATTTCATATTTTGGGTGAGTTACTTTATATATAAATTCTCCATCATTGCTTAAAATTAGTGCTCCTGATGTATACATATCTAGTCTTCCTACAGGCACAATTTTTTCTTTGATTTTTATTAAATCTAGTACTGTATCTCTATTAAATTGATCTTTTACGGTTGTAACGTAACCTATTGGTTTATTTAATAAAATGTATACTTTTTCTTCTACTGTTGACACAGGTTTACCTTCAAAAGTAACCTTATCCTTTTCAATATCTATTTTTGTACCTAATTCTGTTACTGTTTTTCCGTTCACTTCAACTTTTCCCGCTAAAATATATTCCTCTGCCTTTCGTCTAGAGCATATACCACTATTAGCCAAAAATTTTTGTAATCTAATTTGTTCCATTTTTTTCCCTTCATTTTTATCTATAATTTTTTTAATATTTCTTCAAAATACTGTGGCAGTGGGGCTGTTAATTCCATATGCTTATTTGTTATTGGATGCATAAATTCCAATTTATATGCATGAAGCATTTGTCCTTCTATACCAAACTCGTTTTTTCCATTTGAATATACTGCATCACCCACTACTGGATACCCTATTTCTGCCATATGTACTCTTATTTGGTGAGTTCTTCCTGTTTCTATTTTTATTTCTAACAGTGTATATTTAGAATATCTTTTTAAAACTTTAAAATGTGTTATAGCTTGTTTTCCATTTTTTGTTACTGCCATTTTTTTTCTATCTTTTGTACTTCTTCCTATTGGCATATTAATTGTAGCCTCTTCTTCCGGCACATTCCCTCTTACAAGTGCAATATATGTTTTTTTTACATTTCTTTCTTTTATCTGTTCGCTCATATTTATATGTGCTTTATCATTTTTTGCCACTATTATTAGCCCTGAAGTATCTTTATCTAATCTATGTACAATACCAGGTCTTAATTCTCCACCAATACCAGACAAACTGTTTTTGCATATCGATAAAATTGCATTTACTAATGTACCATCTGGATTTCCATTTGCAGGATGAACAACCATTCCTTTTGGCTTATTTACCACAATTATATCACTATCCTCATATATTATATCTAATGGTATTTCTTGCGCCTTTAATTTAGTTTCTTTTGCTTCTGGTACATCTATACTAATATTATCATTTGCTTGAACCTTATATGAAACTTTTTCTGATTTATCATTAACCAAAATATTGTTGCTTTCTATTAATTTTTTTATCATTGTTCTAGATAATTCGTTAAAATTCTCTGCTATATAAATGTCCAATCTTTTTCCCTTATCATTTTCATTTACTATTACATTTTTCATTTTATTTTAGTTCCTTTTTTAAGTTTTTTAATTCTCTTGTTGTATATATTGCCATATTTAATGCAAATGCTATCCATCCTATTACCACTAATATATCTGCTATATTAAAAGTTGGAAAATTAAATACTGGCGATATATCTATAAAGTCAATTACCCTTCCTCTAAATATTCTATCTATTAAATTTCCAAATCCTCCAGCTAAAATTAATGCTAACGAAATATTGGTAAATTTGTTTGTCATCTCTCTTTGTTTTACCATAAATCTGATAATTATTATAATTATAAATATGCTTATTATAATATTACTAATTCCTCCATTTGAATTAATCCCAAATGCCACACCTTTATTCTCTACATATGTAAAATTCAATATGTTCTGTATTACAGTTATTGAATTTTCTTTAATATTTGTTATTACTAACCATTTTGTTAATTGGTCAAATATTATTAATGTTAGTATTAATAATGTCAATAAAATTGCTCTTTTTTTCATTTATATAACCATTCCTTTATTTGCATCTTTCATAAACCACAAAATTATCGTCATTATACATTTCTAAAAATCCAGAGTCATTAGAAATAAATGTATTTAATTTTGATTTTTTCTTTAATATAATATGAGTTATATCATATTTTTCAAAAGTATCTTCATAATATCTCTCCATACTTGATGTTTTGATGAAATCTGTGAATATATCTCTACCGTCGTATTCTCCGTTTTCTGCACGTTTTCCATTAAATTCTGGTGCATATAAATCTGCCCTAGAATCTATAAATACAGGAACTCCTTTGTATAACAAATAGCTTCCATAATTATATTCATTAAACAACTTCATATTTTTTACATCAAGGTTTTGTAAAATCCATTCTGTTGCTTCTACAGGATAGTTCTTTTTACTTACAAAACTATTTCCTATTTTTCCACTATACATTCCCAAACTCATTATTATCACTAATAATATTACAATTGCATCAACTTTTTTATTATTTAATGCACTCAACAGTTCATTTTTTGCTTCTGGAGCATATTTTTCAAACATACTTGCAACAAGTTTTGAAAATATAAATGAGCCTATAAGCACCAATAAAGATGTTTGCCTTCTTGTCATAAATGCTAATAGTACCAATCCTGAAAGCATAAATAAATCTCTTAATTTAATTTTTGTATCTGTAAAAATTAATATAACTAGAAACATTACTAAAACAACCATAATTGGAATATTATTTATTAATGTTAATGGTAAGTGCTCGCTAATATTGTTAGTAGTATTCCCCTGCATTGTTTTTACTAAGTAAGTATATGGTGTTGTTCCAAGTGGTGTTAATAATCCCGTAAAAACAGATATAAATAATATAACAATTAAACCTTTTGTTGCTGTTTCTTTTTTTATTTTAATTTTATATGGATTTTTTCTTCTTTCTCTTTCTTTTTCTAATACTTTTAGATGATTTTCTTTTATCTTTTCTAACTGTATTTCAAGTTCAATAGCCTGATTTTCTTTTCCACTTTTATAAAACTTTTCAATTTTGCCTTTAAATCTCCTAACTTGCATTTTATAAAATAAGTCTGATTCTATTATTGACGCCATAATGTATTCTGCTATATATGGCAAAAATAAAACAAAGTAAAATGGCCATACTGCAACATGTATGTTTGCTATAAGAGTAGAAATTGCTAGTAATCCAAACAAAAATATCCTTTTATTTGTTTCTATATAATTTTCTATAAATAAAATAGTTAAAGCAAACAATATAAATGTTACTAGTTGCGCTCTAGCTGCAATATAATTTTTTAATAAATATAGCACTCCAAGTGTTACTAAAAATGATATTATGTTGTTTTTGGATAATTTTGAATTGACTAAATATATCACTATGCCTAATATAACACTTAAAACAACCGTTGCTATATATACCGCCGTAAAACCTCCTATTCCTATGTTTTCTCCTAAGTTATATATTATATATGTTCCTGTATCATATGCCCAATGTGGATACGTGTATGGCAAGTTTTCATGCCAAGAAAATGGATCTTGCATATCTATTCCGTTTTCTAATATGTGCTTACCTATAGCAATTGTATAATATGTGTCATTTTGAAATGTAATTGGTGTAATTGAAAATGCAAATATAATTATTGATACAATAGCTATGACGTCAATTCTTTTTATTTTTTTCATGTATAACCTCCAGTTATATGTTAAACTCTGTATATATTGCACTATGGTCTGATGTTCCTTTGGCATCTATTGTTTCAAATTTTATTAATTCTATATTTCTTGAGTAAAAAATTGTGTCTATACAGCCTTGTCCGAGTTCAGAAAACCATGTATCTTCTATATTGTTTATTTTATCCAATTTTCTATTTAATATTTCGTATTCTTCATAGCTCTCTTTTTCTTCAAATATATACTTCCCCTTGCCCAATCTCGTTACTCCTACGTTAAAGTCTCCGCCTACTATTATTATTTCACTTGGATCTATTTTGCTTATAATTCTGCACAATTCTTTTGCAGCTAATATTCTCTCGTCTTCATATGTTGATAAATGTACTGAAAATAAATTCAGTTTTGTAGTTCCTAATGATATTCTGTTATATAATATTCCTCTTTGTTCATGTTTTGTGTCTGTTAATGGCATTAAATAATTTGCCGAAAAAGATATTAGAAATTTGCTTATTATTCCGTCACCATAGTATCCATCCTCTAGTGTTATATTACTTTCCATTGAACAGTAATATAACCCAACTTTTTTTGCAAATTCTCTAATTTGGTTCATTTCTCCTGCCCTTTTTGTGTACATATCTACTTCTTGTAAAAATATTATATCTGGTTTGTATTCTTTTATTAAATTAGCCTGTCTTTCTATATCTACTTTATTATCTGTTCCTCTTCCGTGTGCAACATTAAATGTAATAATTTTTAATAACATTTAATCACCCTCTTTTTTATTTTTACTCTTCAATTATATCAAAGAAGGTAACACAATTACAATAAAAAAAGCATAAAAAAATACCCCATAAGAGGTATTTTTTTATATTAATTATTTATTTGCTTTGCAACTTCTTCTGCAAAGTTTTCTTCTCTTTTTTGTAAGCCTTCACCTTTTTCAAATCTTGCAAATCTAATTATTTTAGCATTGTTTTCTTCTGCTAGTTTAGATATTTTTATATCTGGATTTTTAACAAATTCTTGCTCTACTAAGCATATTTCTCCGTAGAATTTTCCAATTCTACCTTGAACCATTTTTTCTGCTATTTCTGCTGGTTTTCCTTCATTCATGGCTTGAGCTTTTAATATTTCCATTTCCTTTTGTAATCTGTCTGATGGAACAGAATCTCTATCTAAATATTCTGGTTTTGCAGCTGCAATTTGCATACATATATCTTTTGCAAATTGGCTATTTCCACCTTCTATTTCTACTAGAACTCCTATTTTTCCATCTCCATGTATATAGCTTTCTACTAAACCTGTTGTTTCAAATCTTTCGAATCTTCTAATAGACATGTTTTCACCTATTGTAGCAATTTTTCCTGTTAAAACCTCTCCAACTGTTTTGCCTTCTTCTGATATAGATGGTTGTTCTAATAATTCCTCTACTGTTGCTGGATTTTTTTCAACTACTTGTCTTGCAACATCTGCTACAAAACTTCTAAATTCTTCGTTTTTAGCAACAAAGTCTGTTTCTGCATTTACTTCTACTACTGCCCCTATTTTTTTATCTTCTGAAACATAAGTAGTAACTAAACCTTCTGCTGCAATTCTATCTGATTTTTTAGCAGCTTTAGCAATTCCTCTTTCTCTTAAAAGTTCAATTGCTTTTTCTTCGTCTCCATTAGTTTCTGCTAAAACTTTTTTACAGTCCATCATTCCTGCGCCAGTTTTTTCTCTTAATTCTTTAACTTGGTTTGCTGTTATCATAGTTGTTTATCTCCTTTCGCTTTTTAGATTTATTTAATTAGTTTTCTTCAGCTGTTTCTACAACTTCTTCCATGCTTTGTGGTTCTTCTTCTGCTACTTGTTCTTCAACTACTTCTACATCCATAGATTCGCCTTGTCTTCCCTCTATAACTGCATTTGCCATGCAATCTGCTATTAATTTAACTGCTCTTATAGCATCATCATTTCCTGGAATAGCGTAATCTACGTCTTCTGGATTACAGTTTGTATCTATTAAACCAATAACTGGTATTCCTAATTTCTTAGCTTCTAATATTCCTATTCTTTCTTTTTTAGGGTCTACTATAAACATAACTCCTGGAAGTTCTTTCATTTCTTTAATTCCTCCAAGGTTCTTTTCTAGTTTTTCCATTTCCTTTTTTAGAAGTATAACTTCTTTTTTAGGTAACACATCAAATGTTCCATCTTCTTGCATAGTTTCTAATTGTGTTAATCTGTCAATTCTTTTTCTGATTGTATCAAAATTTGTTAATGTTCCGCCTAACCATCTTTGGTTAACATAGTACATACCGCATTTTTCTGCTGCTTCTTTCATGCAATCTTGTGCTTGTTTTTTAGTTCCAACAAATAGAACTGTTTTTCCTTCTTCAGCTTGTTGTTTTAAAAAGCTGTAAGCTTCATCTAATTTTTTAGATGTTTTTTGTAAGTCGATAATGTGGATTCCATTTCTAGCTTGAAAAATATATTCAGCCATTTTAGGATCCCATCTTCTTGTTTGATGTCCAAAGTGAACACCTGCTTCTAGTAATTGTTTCATTGCAACTACTGCCATTTTTAATTCCTCCTTTTAGTTTTTCCTCCACATAGCTTTAGCATTTAAGAAGACTTGCCATTACTAGCAAGCACTTTTCCTAAACTAGCCATATGTGTGTTTTAATTAACAGACAATATTATATCAAAAACTCTTGCAAAAAGCAAGAGTTTTGAATTATTTTGTTTTGTTAGATATGAAGTGGATTGCACTCTTTAATAAATATGATTAGCATTTGTTGAATAGGTGAATTGAGTCTACACTTCAACAATTTTCAATCCTAAGTTTGATTAGTAACCTTTGAGTTTTACATTAGTTTATTTAATTGTCTTCATATAATTTCAAACTTATTGTGAATTATTTTTTTTATTATTTATTATTTGCATTTGGTAATCTAATAATATTTCATTGTCACCATTCTCTTGTCTTTTATTTTCAACAGAGCATAACTCATTATATAAATCTTCTTCTACGACATCTTCATACATTCCATCGTCACATTTATATACAAAATCTACATACATTTCTACATTCTCTTTTAGCTTCCCTAAATTTCTAAAATCAACTTTTTTTGATATATCCTCATATAAACATAAGTATTCCACTCCTTTATACTCAAATTTATCAAAAACTATATACTCTCTTCCCGCAAAAATCATCTTTTGAACCTCAATCATAAGTTTTCCTCCATTTTCTTATCTTATTATCTTTCTATATCCTCTTCACTATTTTGTCTATTTTCATTATCTCCATCTTTTGGTAATTCATTTCCTTTAGAAGGTCTTGTCTTCCATATATTCCTTTTTTCACGTTTATTTCTTGCTTTTCTTGCTAAAGCATTATCTGTTCCTCGTAGTGTCATAGCCGCTAGCGCAATTGGTGTAAGATAATCAGGGCGTATTACTATTGTTCCCTGTGGTGTATACGTTAATCCATTTAGACTTTGAAGGCATGGTTTCAATTGCTCTATTGCTTTAAAAATTCTTTCACTTGCCATCGGTCCATAATTCAATACAGCCTTTCCACCATTATTCATAAACTCTTCTGCTACTCTTACTGTAGTACTTCTATCAAATGGCCATCCTTTAAATGTATTTACAGCATTTTGCATTGTGGCATTTATGTCTGGTGCTATTCCTGTACTTTCTGCTGTATGTAAAGCTATATCCTCTGGGCTAGCTCCCCAACCGTGTCTCCATTTGTATCCAGCTCCACCAACATCATGTGCACCTGTAAGGCTCGCAAATGTTTGCATTCTTTCGGTTTGAGCTTCTGTTGCTTGTACTGCAGCCCTTGCTCCAGGAACATTGTTTTGCAAATCTGCAATTTGTTGGTTTACCATTCTTGCTTGCTGGTTTTGATGTTGAATACTGCTATTAACCCTAGAAGCTTCTGTAGCATTTACTGCATTATTGTTCATTACATCTTGATTATATTGTTTAATTATACTTGCGTCTTGTATTGCTTTTATTAATCCTCTAGCAACCATTGCTGTTCCAACTATCGTAATTATATTAGAAACTGCATCGTCGTTATCGAAGCCTTTATAAAAAACTCCCTCACATCTATTCCTGTCACCTGTGTTATGTGTAACTCCCAGTGTTATTCCACTATTTGTATTTTCCTCCATTAGCATTTCATGGTCTAAAAATGCCTGAACTTCATCAAAACTGTTTCCTTTTTCTCTTGCAATTCTCATTCTTGCTTCAATTGCTGCTTGTTCTTTTTCCAATTCCACGTTTTTAGTAAATCTTTTTCCAAACTTTCTTCCTTGTATGTTTGAGCCTTCTCTAGCCGCTCTATTTTCCTCTTCGAGTCCATGGATACCTCCACCACCTTGTTCCAAAGCGCCTTCTTCTCTTGCTTTTTCAATTTCTCTAAGTATATCCACATTTTGCCTATCAAGGTTTTCTTTTTGAGCTATTAAATCTGCTTTTTCTTTTTCCGTTAATTTCGGATTCTTCAGCAATTCAGCTATTTCTGCTGATTTTTTATGTTGAATAGCTAAAGCAATAAATCCTGCTTTTATAACTTTGTTTCTTTCGATATTTCTATTTTGAGTTTCCCTGGTTGCTCTTTCAAGAACACATTGCCTTACTGAAGGTGATACAGCATTTTCATGACCCTTATAAGATTGCAGACCTTTATACAGTGTTTCGAACTCATCAGCTGGTAATTCGTCTATGTTTTTTTTCAATTTTTCCATTTTTTCCTTTGTCGCTTTTGTTGTGAAGATCTTTGAATAGATTTTACGTATTCCATGCACAACCAGTTTAGCTGTATTTCCAATCCACCTCAAAGAATTATGAACCCAATCTCCTTTATCATATTTAACTTTCATCAATGCCACATCCTTAAATTGATATCTACTTATTTGCCCATAGCTCAAAGCATTTTTGGCTGCATCAATTTTGGATAGAATTTCTCCAAACATTAACGGTTCTTTTTTAGGCTCTGGTTCCGGTTCCGGTATTATTTTCTCTATCTTTTTCCTTTTTGTTATTGTGTATTTGTTATAAGCTCCATCATCTGAGCCATATGCCCCGCCTTCTCCATAACTCAATTCATACTCGGCATCTTCGTTTTTGTTTTCTTCGCCTGTTATACCATGTGGATCATATACATTACTAGGATCAATATTGGCTTGTTGCAATGCATTTAGGTAATTGTTTCTAAAATCAATTCTTCCACTTGCTTCGAATTCTGCAATTGGTTCTTCATTAGTATTTTCTTCGTTTTCCTGCATATTACTAATTTGCTCTTCTAATTCTTTTTGTTGTCTTTCTAGTTCGTTTTTTTCTCTAATCAAAGATTCTCTCTCTTCCGGCTCTACTGGATATTCCTCATCTTCAAGTTCTACGTCAATCATTTTAATTCTGTCTTTTACATCCTTTAGTCGCTTTTCTAATTCTTCTCTACTCATATTCTCCCCTTCTTTATTTTATTTTTTACTTTTCCGTTCAATTACATACAGCTATATTTATAATAACATATTTTTACATTTTTTTCAAGATGTTTACTATTTGTCACAAAAATATTACATATTTGTAATGCTTCTGTAATATTTGAGTGATCTTTGTGCCATTTTTTCGTATCTAATTTTTTTATCTCTTATTTTTTCATCTAATTCAGGGAGGATTCCGAAATTTGCATTCATTGGTTGAAAATTTTTATTTGGTGTTGATATGTAATTTGCTAGTGCTCCTATTACTGTTTCGCTTGGAAATTCTGCTTTGCACTTTATTTTGCCACTTTTAAAATTTAAGCATGCATTTATTCCTGATACAAGTCCAGATGCTATTGACTCCACATATCCTTCTACTCCTGTTATTTGTCCTGCAAAATATATGTTAGGGTCTTTTTTTAGATTATATGTATTATCTAATAATTCCGGAGAATTAATAAATGTGTTTCTATGCATAACTCCATATTTAACAAATTCTGCATTTTCTAGTCCCGGAATTAAACTAATTACCCTTTTTTGTTCGCCAAACTTTAAGTTTGTTTGAAAACCAACTATGTTAAATAAATTTCCTTCTGTGTTATCTTGTCTAAGTTGTACTATTGCATACGGTCTTTTCCCTGTTCTTAAATCTGTAAAGCCTACTGGTTTAAGTGGTCCAAATCTTAGTGTATCTATTCCTCTTTTTGCCATTACTTCTATCGGCATACATCCTTCAAATATTTCTTTTTTCTCAAAGTTGTGAAGTTCTACTATCTCTGCATTTATTAATTCATTACAGAAAATCTCATATTCTTCTTTATTCATTGGCAAATTTATATAATTATTTTCTTGCTCCTGCTCTATTCTTTTTTTCCAATCTTCAATTGTCTCTTCTTTTCCTCGTTCTTGCTTATATCTGTCTCCCCAGAATGCTATATTCATATTTATAGAGTTTTTTTCTATTATAGGTGCTGCTGCATCATAAAAATGTAGCCCTTTTTCTCCTGTTATTTCTTTTATTTCTTTTGATAAAGCATCTGAAGTAAGTGGTCCTGTTGCAATAATCACAAGTCCGTTTTTCGCTATTTTTTTTAATGATATTTCTTTTCCAATTTCTTGTCTTATTATTTCTATATTTTTATATTGTTTTAATTGTTTTGTTACTTCTTCTGCAAATTTTTCTCTATCAACTGCTAGTGCTTGTCCTGCTGGGACATTTACTTTATCTGCAATTTTTATAAGCAATGAATCTAATCTTCTTAATTCCTCTTTTAACAAGCCACACGCATTTGTTATTAAATTTGATTTAAATGAATTGCTACATACTATCTCTGCTAGGTTACTATTGTTGTGTGCTGGTGAAAAATTATGTGGTTTCATTTCGTACAACTTTACATTTATTCCTCTTTTTGCTATCTGATAAGCTGCCTCTGAGCCTGCTAGTCCTCCGCCTATTATTGTTATATATTCCTCCATACATCTTCTTCTTTCTTAATTTTTTCTCAAAAATACAACTAGTCTTTGTTTAATTGTACAAAAACTAGTTGTTCTTCTTACATTAATATTCCGATTATACATTTTCTTACATTATTTGTCAATTCAATTAATTCATCTTTTAAAATTTATTTACTAATAATTAACAACGTAATTTTTTTAATTTTCTATTTATATTTTTGACATTTTGTGATAAAATAATCTAAATTATTTTAGAAGGAGTATTAATTATGAATTTAAATAAATGTTGTCGTTGTGGTTGTTTTTATTCTAGTGAAGGTAATGTTTGTCCTAATTGTCAGCCAAAGGATTTTAATGAAATTGCAAAATTAAAAAATTATTTTGATGTCAACTCTAATTTTGATTCTATTGAGTGTATTTCTGCAAATACTGGAATAACTTTAAAAAATTTAAATAGATTTTTAAATCAGGAAGAATTTTCTAAGTTTTCTAATAAGTTTAATAGTTCTGGTAATATTGGAATTGATTTATAATTAATTATATGTTTAAAGGTCGCTATATGACAGCGACCTTCTGTTTAAATAATTTTTATTATTGGTTTTTTAATTTCTGGAATTTTGTTTTCTATTTTATATATTTTTTTTATTCGCTCCACTGCTTCGTTTGCCTTTTCTTTGTCATTGGCATGTATATATGCTATTACATCTCCTGTATATACTTTATCTCCAGCTTTTTTCTCCAACACTATTCCAACTGTTTTGTCTATTTCATCTTCTTTTTTTATACGTCCTGCTCCTAAAAATACTGATAATCTGCCTATTTGTTCTGCATCAATACTTGTTATATATCCATCTTTTTCACATATTACAGAAATTACATATTTTGATTTTTCAAATTTTTCTGGCTCGTCTATATATAAAACATCGCCATTTTGATTTTGAATTAATTGTTTAAACTTTTCTAATGCTTTTCCATTTTGAATGTTCTCCAACATTTTCTTCTTATTTTCTTCTATGCTATTTCCTTTTCCTGCTAATTTTATCATATGAGCTCCAAGCTCTAGCACAACTTGTTTTACGTCTTCTTCCATCTTTCCTCTAAGTGCTTCTATTACTTCTAATATTTCCAATGTATTGCCTACGTTTTTTCCAAGTGGTTCGTCCATATTTGTTATTACACATACTGTTTCTTTATCTGCTAATTCGCCTATTTTTTTCATTATTGTTGATAGTTTAATTGCATCTCCCTCATTTTTCATAAATGCTCCACTACCACAGGTTACATCTAGTACAACCTTGTTTGCTCCTGCCGCTATTTTTTTGCTCATTATGCTAGATGCTATTAATGACATATTTTCAACACAACTTATGGTGTCTCTTAAAGCATATATTTTTTTATCTGCTGGTGCCAAGTTTAAGGTTTGTCCTATTAGACTAATTCCTATTTTTTTTACATTGCGTTTAAAAGTCTCTATATCAACATTTGTTGTATATCCTGGTATTGATTCTAATTTATCTATTGTTCCGCCTGTAAACCCTAACCCTCTTCCTGACATTTTAGCAACAGGAATTCCTAGTGATGCAATTATTGGCGCCAAAATTAATGTGACTTTGTCTCCTACACCGCCTGTGCTGTGTTTATCTACCACTGTTCCTATTTCTGATAAATCTAATACATCTCCTGAATGTGCCATTGCTAATGTTAAGTTGGTAGTTTCTTCTTCATCTAATTTATTTATATAAATCGCCATTATTAATGCAGCTGCTTGATAATCTGCTATAGTATTATTAGTATATTCTTTTACAAAAAAATCTATTTCTTCCTTAGACAATTTTTTATTGTCTCTTTTTTTAGCAATTATATCTAATATATTCATTGTTAATCTCCATTCTTTTGTCGCAAAATATTGCACATTTTATATAATATTTTTTACAAAGCTTCTTCTATGTAATGGGCATAATCCATTTTCTCTTATTGCTTGCATATGTGCTGCTGTTCCATACCCCTTATGTTTTGCAAATCCGTATTGTGGGTACATTTCATCCATTTTTCTCATAATTCTGTCCCTTGTTACCTTTGCAATTATTGAAGCACATGCAATTGAATAGCTTATTGCATCTCCATGTATTATTGACTTATATGGTATTCCTAGTGTATCTATTCCTGTTAGTGCATCAACTAAAATAACATCTGGTTTTTTTATATTTTTTTCTTCTAGTTTTTCCTCCATTTGCCTTATTGCAATTGTTAAGCCCTTTTTAGTAGCATTTAAAATGTTTATTTTGTCAATTTCCTCTTGATCTATTATTCCTACTCCATATGCAATTGCTTCTTGTACAATTTCCTCATATATTTTTTCTCTTTTCTTTTCTGATATTTTTTTAGAGTCATTTACTCCTTCTATCATTGATTCTTTTGGCATTAAAGAACAAGCAACAACAACTGGTCCTGCAAGAGGTCCTCTTCCTGCTTCATCTATTCCACAAATTGATACTATGCCTTTTTCATACAAGATTTTCTCTTCTTTTTTTAAGTTTAATAATCTTTCTACTTCTTTTTCTTTCATTACTTCTCATCTTCTTTTACTATTTCTTTTTCATCACTTAAATTGTTAAAATCTGATAATTTATAGTATTCATTATCCCCAACTTTAATACCTTTTGTGTATAATACTTCCATATTATCATAATTAACAATATAATATTCGTTTGGTTCTATATTTATATTACTTAACCCCATTGTTGTTAAGTCTTCTTTTTTTAAAATATAATATTTACTGTCTTCTTCTATTTCTATATTTTGACTTTTCAAAAAATCTTTTACTTTTTGATCTTGTTGTTCAATTAATATTTTTGTACCAATTAGCTCTTTTTTTAACGCTTTTTCTTCTTCTGCAACCATTTTTGCCTTTCCCTGTATTGCCAACATATTTGTTTTAATTGTTTCACTTTCTTCATTTCTATATTGTTGTTGTATATATAATATTACTCCTATTGCAAAAGCAATTATTATAATTACTAAAATAATTGTTGCAATATATGTAAGTCCTTTTTCATCTTTCATTGCCGTTTTATCGTTCCCTTCTCAATCTGTTTTACCATATTATATATAATTTTTATTCTAAAAACAAGAGGATTATGTTTTATGATTTTATTTTTTTCACATTTATTTCACATTTTTTTCATAATTCTCTTGTATTATATTTATAGTTTAGGTTATTATATAATCAAATAAATTTTTGGAGGTATTAAAATGGACGAAAATAATAGTAACAATAGTTTTAAAAGTGTCGATTCTACTAATTTTAATTCTTCTTATAAAGAATTTAAAAATAGCGAAAAAAAATTTAATTTTGGGTTTGCCAAAAATGTATTGGCTCCGTTTTTGTTTGGGGTTATAGGAAGTGTAACTGTAATTGCAGTGTCTCTTAACGTTCCAACAATAAAAGAAAATATCGTTAAAAAGTTAGTTAGTGTGGAATCACCTAATAGTTATGGTGATAATACTAATACTGCAAACATTAATACTCAAATGGTTTCTTTAGTTGGATATTCTGAAACAGGTGTTGGCGTTGCTTCTAAGGTTCGTCCTTCTATCGTTGGAATAGAAGTTGAATATTCTGTAAATTCTATATTTTATAGAAATAAATCGACTGCAACAGCTGCTGGTTCTGGAATAATCATTAGCGAAGATGGATACATTTTAACAAATAACCACATAGTAAACTCTTCTTCTACTTCTTATTATTATGAGCTTGGTAAGGCTAATAAAGTTACTGTTACCTTATATAATGATTCAACAAAATACGATGCTACCATTGTCGGAACAGATTCTCAAACTGATTTAGCTGTTATTAAAATAGAAAAGAATGGATTAAAAGCTGCAGAACTTGGTGATTCTGATGCTGTTCAAGTAGGAGAATTTGCTATGGCTATAGGAAATCCTCTAGGACTAACTGATAGTGTTACTGCAGGCATTGTAAGTGCTGTAAATAGAGAAGTTTCTGATCAAGATGGTAACTCTTATGTTGCAATTCAAACAGACGCTTCTATAAATTCAGGAAACAGTGGTGGGGCATTAGTAAATAGTAAAGGACAAGTAATTGGTGTTAACACTCTAAAACTTTCTGGAACAGGCGTTGAAGGAGTAGGATTTGCAATTCCTATTAACTCTACAAAAGAAATATATGAACAATTAATTCAATATAATAAAGTTAAAAGACCATACATTGGAATTGGTGGATATGACTTAGACGAGCAAACAGCTGAAAATAACAATTTAGTAGTAGGAATTTATATAAAAACTATAGAAGATTTTTCTGCAGGTGAAAAAGCCGGATTAAAAATTGGCGACGTTATAGTAGAGGTAGATGGTACCAAAGTTACAAAAATGGACGAATTAAATGCAATTAAGAACCAAAAGCAAATTGGTGATACTTTAAAATTGAAAGTTTTTAGGGAAGGCAAAGAAAAAGAAATAACTGTAACTCTACAAGAACAACCTTAATATGCAAAAAATCACATTGAGTTCACACAATGTTCAAAAAAGACTGATATATTATACTTAGTTGATAAATAATTACTCCGTTATCAACATATATAAAACATCCCCTTTTGTTTTTAAGCCCCATGTCAAACGACATGGGGCTTTTTTTATTGTCCTTTATATACATATTTTTCAGGGTTTGCCTGAACTCCATTGTTCCTTAATTCAAAGTGTAAATGGTTTCCTGTTGAGTTTCCTGTTGAACCAACTGCTGCTATTACATCTCCTGCTTTAACCTTCTGACCTTCTGTTACGTATAGTTTACTACAATGTCCGTAATATGATTCTACACCGTTTCCATGGTCTATTACAACTAGGTTTCCATATCCTCCCCATTCTTCTGCACATGTTATTGTTCCATCCGCAACAGCTTTTATTGGAGTTCCGTAATTTGCACCTATATCTATTCCCATATGTGTATGGTCTCTTATGCTTTCCACTGCTCCAAATCTTGATGTTATTACTCCAGAAACAGGCACACACGCTAAATATACTCCATTTATTGATTTATTTTCTATTATATCTAATTCCTGTGTCATGCTATTTCTTGCTGTTTTTACAGTTGCTGATTCACATTCTTGCATATCTTCTGTATATAATTCTTTAATTCCTATATTCAGCTCTAAAGTATTATACTCTTCTTTTAGGTCAGCTACTAATGTTTCGGCTTCCTCTAATGTATTTACTTTTGACTTTTCTTCTCCATCTAAAGTTATTGCATATAATCTATAAGTAAATTTCATACCTTCTTCCATTTTAGATAAAATTGTATTTTCATTTGTATTTTCATTTCTATTAATTAATCTTAATCCATATTTAGGTGTATTTTCTATATCTACAAAAGCTATGTTTGTTTTTTTCAAATCGCTTATATAGTTATCTATTTCTTGTTCAAATTTTTCTTTACTTTCTACATAGCCAACTTCTTCGCCATTTATTGTTACTAAAGAAACTAATTTATATTTAGATAATGTAATTAATGTTATTATTATAGTTGCTATTGCTATTATATTAATAAATATAAACATTTTCTTTGTATAATATTTAATTCGTTGTACTAAAATATATATTCACTCTCCTTTGCGTCTACACGACAGTTTTAATTATACTATATATTTTAAATCATTTCAACCTCAATATTTATTATTGACTAATTATAAGTAATTATTAACAGTTCGATTAATTTTATTTGCTAATTTTTAGTGTGTTTTCCTTATTTTTCCTCCTGATACCTCGTTTTTTCTCGTTTTTTCATCTCTTGACTTTTAATTTTTGACATTACTTAATTTTTTTGTAAAGTTAGGATTAATCCCTCCTAGTGTCTCTTCTTTATTTAATCTTTTTTGGATTTCAACTATCACTAGTGGCAATAATGATATACTTATGGTATATATCCATTGCAGATTTGTTAATGGAACAAGTTCGAACACATTTGCTATTGAAGGTATTATTACAACAATTATTTGCAATAATGTTCCCAGTATAAATGCACCTATTAAATATTTATTATCCCATAAGCCTGCTTTAAATATTGATTCTTCACTTCTTATATTAAAACTATGAACTAACTCTAACACACCTAATGACACAAATGCCATTGTTCTTGCTACTTTTATTCCATACAATTTATTTCCAATGCTAAAAGCTAATAATGTTAATATTCCAATCATTACTCCCTCTATAATTATTTTGTTCCATAAACCATCTGCAAATATTCCTTTTTTAGGGTTTCTTGGTTTTTTATTCATTATATTTTTTTCTGGTGGTTCTAGTCCTAATGCTATAGCTGGGAAAGAGTCTGTAATCAAATTAATCCATAATAACTGAATTGCTAAAAGTGGTGATTTTAAGCCTAATAGTAAACCAACAAATATTGTTACTATTTCTCCTATATTTGTTGCAATTAAAAAATGAACCGCTTTTTTTATGTTGTCAAAAATATTTCTGCCATGTTTTACCGCTTCGACTATTGTAACAAAATTATCATCTGTAAGTATCATATCTGATGCATTTTTAGCTACATCTGTTCCGTTTAGTCCCATAGATATTCCTATATCTGCATTTTTTAATGCTGGTGCATCATTTACCCCATCTCCTGTCATTGCTACTACTGCTCCTGTACTTCTAAATGCTTTTACAATTCTTACTTTATGTTCAGGTGATACACGTGCAAACACACTATATTTCATTATATCTTTTTCTAATGTTTTTTGATTTATGCTATCAAGCTCACTTCCTGTTATTGCTAAATCATTTGGTCTTAAAATTCCTATTTCTCTTGCAATTGCCTTTGCTGTAGTAATATGATCTCCTGTTATCATAACTGTTTTTATTCCAGCTTTCCTACATGTGGCAACAGCTTCTTTTACTCCTTCTCTTGGTGGATCTATCATTCCTATTAGCCCCACAAATGTCAATTCTTTTTCTATATTTTCACTGTCTATTTTATTTGGCAATCTATCTACATCTTTATATGCTATTGCTAAAACTCTTAGCGCATTATTTGCCATCCTATTATTATTTTCATCTATTCCGTTTAATTGTTTACTAGTTATTGTTTTTTGTATTCCTTCTTCATAATATTTACTACATCTTTTTATTAATACATCTGGTGCGCCTTTTGTTATTATTCTATATTTACTGCCTATTTTATGTATTGTCGTCATCATTTTTCTTTCCGAATCAAATGGAATCTCGTTTACTCTTTGCATCATTCTATACAAGTTTTCTTTATTTTTTCCTATTTTTAGTCCTGCATTTACTATTGCATTTTCAGTTGCTTCTCCCTCTGCCTCTTCTCGCCCATCTTTTGTTACTATTTGAGAGTCTGTACACATACAGCCCAATTCTAATGTAAAACTTTTGTTACTGTTATTTCTATTAACATCTTGAATGTCTACTACTTGCATTTTATTTTGCGTTAATGTTCCTGTTTTATCTGAGCAAATTACACTACTGCTTCCCAATGTTTCTACTGCAGGTAGTTTTCTTATTATTGTATTTTTCTTTGCCATTTTAGTAACACCTATTGAAAGCATTATAGTTACAATTGCAGGTAACCCTTCTGGTATTGCTGCTACAGCCAATCCTACAGAAGTCATAAACATCTCTACAGGTTCTATCTTTTTTAATAATCCTATTACAAATATAAGTAAGCAAATAATTAAACATCCAATTCCTAAACTTTTACCAACCTCTCCTAGTTTCTTTTGTATTGGTGTTTCAGGTGCTTCGTCTGTAATAATCATTTTAGCTATTTTTCCAACTTTTGTGTTCATTCCTGTATCTGTTGCAATTGCCTCCGCATGTCCATTTACAACTATTGTTGTTGCAAAGCCCATGTTTATTGTATCTCCTAAAGAAATATTGTCTTTTAATATTATATTTGCATCCTTAAGTATTGGTACTATTTCACCAGTTAAGCTTGATTCTTCTACTTTTAAATTGTATGAACTTATTAGTCTACAATCTGCTGGTATATAATTCCCAGCTTCTAAAATTAATATATCTCCTGGAACTATATTTGTGCTAGCTACAGTAATTATTTTCCCATTTCTTTTCACTTTTGCCACAGGTGCTGACATTTTTTTTAGTGCTTCCAATGATTTTTCTGCTTTTGCTTCTTGTACAACGCCCATAATAGCATTTAAAACCACTATTGTTATTATTATAATTGAATCTATATATTCTCCTGTTCCTTGCATTTTTGCCACAACAGCTGAAATAATAGCAGCAATAATTAAAATAATAATCATAAAGTCATTAAATTGTTTTAAAAATTTAACAAAAACACTTTCTTTTTTTGATTCTTGAAGTTTATTTTCTCCATACTTTTTTAATCTTACAGTAATTTCATCATCACTTAATCCTTGCTGTAGGTCAGTTCGTAATTTACTCTCTACTTCTTTTGTAGATAAACTATGCCACATACACATACACTCCTTCGTATTAATCAAATTTAGGGACAGCCCTTAATTAATATTATGCAAGAGTGTAAAAAAATAGAATTGATTTTTTTGTTTAAATATTTTATAATTTTTTCAAGGAGGATTTCATATGGATATTATTATAAATGAAACTACATTAATTTCCGACAATATTGTATGGGATAATATTAATAATTATATTAATACTAATGTTTCCATTATCTATATTGGAAGCAATGCTACTCTAAATGATAAATTATTGTCATTACATAAAAATAGAGAATTTGATAAATTAATTATTATAAGCAAGTCCGATATTTCTGACAGATATCCTAGACTATTTGTTGATTCCTTTATTAATAATAACATTTTGCAACATGTTAAAAAAAATTGTTTGATTATTTTAAAATTGTCTAATGATTATGATGATATGAAGTGGATAGTTCGCAATTTAATTAAATTATATAATCTTACTTTTAAATTAAATCTGCATTTAGGTATAATTGATAATAATTGTAATTACTTAGGCTTTATTGAAAACTTTGAAAACTCAAAATATTCAGATGATTTTATAACTTGTCTTAAGTGTTTATTTATTTTCGATAAGAAACAGCAATATGAATATATTTACGACACAGTCTGTGAGTATTTAGACAACCAATTTTGTAAAGGAAATATCTGTGACTTTAAAAATGACCAGTGCATTGCAAATAGAGAGAACAAAACAGCTCGCAAAGATATGGGATGTTGTTATTCTTTTGAATATTGTAAGGTTTTTGACCCCAGATTCATTAAAAATGTAAAGCTCTGTCAACATCTAAAAGACAAGACTTGCTCGACAAAATGTATTACTTGTAAACTCTTTACCTGTAAATATTTAAAAGAACGCGGAATAAAGTTTGACACACATAAAATATTGCTTTTGGATTGTTATTTTAATAAAAAACAACATTTAATATTAAACTCAAATTTCTTTCAAACACGTGATGCAATATTACAGAAATTGCTTGAAAACAATTATGATTTGTACTTTTGGTATGTTTTATTTAAGAAGTACATGATATAAGTATAAAGAGCACGGAATTATTTTTTTCCGTACTCTTTATATTTTAATCTTTTTAGCAGTTCGTACACGCCATCCCTATTTATTGACATTATATGCATATCATGGTATTCATTGTTGAAATATCTGTGTTTCTTCAATAACCCTTCTGTTTCAAAATTTGCACCTTTTAAAAACTTTATACTCGTTTTATTATAATCATATACTGTACAGTATACTTTTTTTATAGGATAGCACCTAAACAAGTGTTCTAGAAATATTGCTCCTACTTCTGCACCTGTGGTAGAGTTCCTTTTCTTTTCTTGTATATATATTGCAATACACATATGTCCATTATTCATATCATAATCATAGCTATAAACAAATCCAATCGGTATATTAGTAGTTACATTAATCGCAATCATCGTTTCATGATACACAGATTCAGTTTTTCTCTTAAAAGAATTCCACAATTCCCTTTTTGATTGTATTGTTAAGTCATTTGTAAACAGATGTCTAGAATCATATTCTTGATAACACTCATATATATAGTCAAAATATTTTTCTTCATACATTGTTAACTCTACATCTCTCCATATTAATTGTTTATTTTTCATTTAATACTTCCTTATACTCATTTTTATATAGTGCTAATATATATTTATTACAATATCTTCCATCGTAAAAAACATCATTCTTTAAATTTGCCTCCAATTTAAAGTTCAATTTTTTTAAGATCTTAATACTTAATTTCTCCAGTAAATAATCATTTGTTTGATAGTATACTTTTCTTATTGGAAAACATGTAAATAAATAATTAAGAAGCAATATACATGACTCTATTAGTACATCTTCTTTTTGTTCTTCATAAAGAAAAACATCCATATATATATATCCATCTATTTTATTATAGTTATAACAAGATAAATAGCCAATTTCTTGTTTAGGATTTTGTAAAAAAATCAGTAAATTCATATATACATTTTTTTCTTCATTCTTCGATAAAAAATTACAATTTAGAAATTTAACTCTGTCTTCCACATTAGTTAAAAATACTTTTTTTCCCTTTAAAGATAAATCCTTCATTATTCTTTATTCTCCCCTTTATAGTGCATTAGGTATACGAATTTCTTTTATCTTTGCTCTGGTCTACATGGGCTACAAGGTGAGCATGGATTGCAGTCTGGATAACAGTCATCCTTATCCCATTGCTGTGGTTGGCAAGGATTACAAGGTGAGCATGGATTACAGTCTGGGTAACAGTCATCTCTATCCCATTGTTGTGGTGAACATGGTGAGCACGGACCACATGGATTACAGTCTGGATAGCATTCTTGTCCTTCTAATTCGTCATTATTGTTTGAGCTTTCTGCATCTTCAGCTAGCATAAATAACTTTTTCCTTATTGGTGTAACACAAAAAATTTGTGGTTTATGTTTTTTTAACATTTTTTCTTGTTCTTTTGAAAACTCAGCTACATTTTCTATCATTTTCTATCATTTCTCCTTTCAAATTTTTACTTCCTTTGTGCATTCTTTTATGTCCATCCACTCTCCATCATATGGGTTATAGCAACAACGTGGATATTTAGCTTTCTTATTTCCAGCTACTCCCTCAGCCAGTGGTCTACAATCGTGGCAACAGTATCGGAACTCACAGTCTTTGCAGACCATTACTTCTTCTTTAGTAATTGACCACTTTTTTATTATATTCTTTTTTAGTTTTTCTAGGGAACTAACATCTTTTACATTTCCGATAATGTCATTTCTTGCGAAAATACAAGGAATAATATCCCCATTTGCAGTTATCGCTATTTTCCCATTCCAACATGAGTTATAAAAATGATTACTATAAAAACTTTCTTCACACGTATAAAACTCTGGTGCGACATTATATCTGCTCTTTATTGTATCATAATTTGTAACCATATGTTCTTGGTTGTTCATTACGCAACTTGGTCTTATTACATCATAGCCTGAATACTCTAAGCCTAGCAAATTTATGTACTCTCGTATCTCACTTATATTGTTTTCATTTTCTTTCATTATTACAACCGCAATATTAGTTTTAATATTATTATCTCTAAGTAACTTTAGAGCTCTTTCTGTTTTATTAAAGCTTCCTTTGGTTTTAGTTATTTTTTCATGTGTTTCTTGGTTAGACCCATATAATGAAATCCTTACATTTGCGTTTGTTTCTTTGAAAATTTTAATGCTTTCTTCATTTATCAAAGTAGCATTTGTAAACACGTCTATTCTCTTCATCCCTTTTTTATAAGCATATTTTAGTATCTCATAAAAATCTTTATGTACCATTGGTTCTCCACCAATAAGTTGTATTTCTCTACAATTATTTTTTATTAAAGTGTCTATTATAATTTTCCATTCCTCTGTCGATAGATAGTCTTTATTTTTTACATGATTGGCTCCAAATTGTCCATAGCAATGTACACATTTCAAATTACATTTACCAGTTATTTCTAACCAAGCATATTTTAACTGTGGCTCTACCTTATTGATATTATCTGTATTGTTACTCTCGTCCTTGTTTTCAGTTACGAGTCCATATTTTGTCAACAATGCTATAAATTCTTTATCATCTTTGTCTTCAACTATTTTATCGTGTTTTAGATACTTCTCTAATAAATTTCTTCCAGATTTATTTACAGAATAGACTTTACGATTGTTCAAATCATATATTGCAGAATTATGATATCCATTCACCAAATAACAATTATTTCTTAAATACATTTAATTTTTCCCTACCTTATTATAGTAATTTCTTCGAAGTGCGGGCGATTAAAATCGCCCCTACATTTTTCATAGATTACTTTACACTATTCTTATTATTATAAATATTATAGTTCTTTTAGAGCAAATTGTCAATATTTGCTCATACTTCAATCAATATTATGTGTTCATTTTATGTTTGCTACTTCAACTTTCTTGTGTCGTTCCTAATCTCATTGACAGTAATTTGCTTATTCCGTTTTCTTCCATTGTTACCCCATAAACTGTATCTGCGACTTCCATTGTTCCTTTTCTATGTGTTATTACTAAAAACTGTGATGCTTTACTAAATTTTTTTAGATATTCTGCAAATCTGTATACATTTACATCATCAAGTGCTGCCTCTATTTCGTCCAATATGCAGAATGGTGCTGGGTTTATTTTTAGTATTGCAAATAGTAGTGCTATAGCTGTAAATGCTTTTTCTCCTCCTGATAGTAACATCATATTTTGAAGTTTTTTTCCTGTTGGTTGAACTTGTATGTCTATCCCACATTCTAGTACATTTTCTTCGTCTGTCAATATTAATTCTGCTTTTCCTCCACCAAAAAGTTCTATGAATACTTCATTAAAGTTTTTATTTATAATTTCAAATTTTTCTTTGAACTGTGTTTCCATTGTTTGTGTCATGTCCGAAATCACTTTTCTTAATTTTGCTACTGTATTTTCTAAATCAAGTCTTTGTTCACACATAAAGTCATATCTTTCGCTTAGCTTTTTGTATTCTTCTATGGAATCTACATTTATACTACCTAAATCTTTTATTTTATTTCTTAGTGAATTTACTTCTTTTTGTGCTTGTGCAATATTACTTGGCTTTCTATATTCTTCGGTGTTATTTGGTGTTATCTCATATTCATTCCACAATGTGTTTATAAGTTCTTCTATGTCCTGTTCTAGTTTTGTCTTTTTAAAGTCCAATTTTACAATTTGTTCTTTCAAACCTTCTAATACGCTAAATTGATTTGTTATTTCTTCCTCTTTTTGTGTAAGCAATTCATTTTTTTCTGTTCTTGTTCTTTTTAGCTTTTCTATATGTTCTGAACTGTTGTTAACTTCTAATTTTATTTTTTCTATTTCCTTATTTAAACTATCTATTTTTATTTGTAGTTCATCATTTTCTGTCAATGCTTGAGTCAATATATTGTTTTTATTTTCTATGTTGCTTTTATTGCTTAGAATCTCGTGTTTTATTCTCTCCACGAATTCTTCTATAGATGCTTCGCTTTCTACAAATGATGATACTGAAATTTTTAAGTTTGTTATATCAAAATTTAAATCATCTATGTATTTTTGGTTGTCCTTATTTATAGTTGCAAATTGCTCAACCTCTTGTGATAATAATTTTGTTTCTTCATTTAATATTTCTAAGTATTTTTGCTTTTCTTCTTTTATTTTAATGCTTTCCTCTTTTTGCTTATTTATAGAATCCTCTTCTTGTTTTAATTTGTCTTTTCTTTGCTCCAATTTAGTAATGTTTTCTTCCATTGCAACTATTTTTTGGTTCTCAGTAGCATATTCAATTTCTACATCTTGAAGCTCTTTCTCCAGTTTTGCAACTTTTTCTATTAATTCTGTTATAGATTCTAAATAATCCTCTTTTTTAGTAGTTAATTCTTTTGTTCTTTGTGTAAGTTTTTTTAATTCTTTTTCTAATTCTTCTATTTCTCTATTTCTTCCTAATATGTTTACTGTTTTGGTCGCAACACTTCCACCTGTAATGCTTCCAGAAGAATTAATTACATCTCCTTTTAATGTTATTATTCTAAATGAGTAATTATTCATTTTTGCAAGTGCTATACCTGTATCCATATCGTCTACTACAACCGTTCTACCTAATAAGTTTAGTACAATTTGCATATATTTTTTATCGCAATTTATTAAGTCAGATGCAATTCCAATTACCCCTTGCAATCCTTTCTGTTTTATGTTTTCAACTTTTTTTCCTTTTATAGAAGATATTGGCAAGAATGAAGCTCTACCCAAATTATTATCTCTTAAATAATTTATTAATTTTTTTGCTTCTTCTTCTGTTTCTGTAACTATATTTTGAAGGCTCTGCCCTAGACACATCTCTATTGCTGTTTCATAATTCTTATCAACAGATATTAAATTAGCAAGTACTCCATACACACCTTTTTTTAGTTGACTATTTTTTTCGCATTCTTGTAATAATGTCTTAACACTTTTAATATATCCTTCTTTTTCTTTTTCTGTCTCTTGTAAAAATTTGTGTCTGGCATCTTTCATATTTATTTGATAATTTAGTCTGCTTATTTCCTCTTCATATTCTTTAATTTTATTCATACTTTCTTGTTTTTTATTTTTTTCCTGCTCTAAATTATCATTGGCAATGTTTCTTTTATTTTGTATCTCATAAAATCCCTTTGAAACTTCTTGTTTGTTGTCTCTTGTACTATCTAATTCTGATATTATATTTTCTAATTCTAATTTTATAGCTTTCTTGCGTTTTTCTAGGTTTTCATAGTTTGCTTCTTGTGCACTTATATCTGCTAAAACTTCATATTTCTTATCTGTATTACCTTCTATTTTTTTCTTTTTTTCTTCTATTTCTAACTCTTTTTCAGATAAGTTTTTAGTTAATTTAGATAATTCTTCTTCTTTTTGTTTTAATTCAGCTTCAAATTTTTCTTTATTTTGAAATAAATTAGCTTTTTTCTCTTGTCTTTGTTTTTCTTCTTCTTCTAATTCTTTTATTCTTGTCTCGAATTCTTGTATTTCTATTTGAAGTCTTTCTTTATTATTTAAATTATTTTGTATTCTCTCTTTTGATATTCCAATTTCTGAATTCATTTTTTCTATTTTATTAGAACTCTCAAAGCCAATATTTTGCATTTGCTCTATTTGTAATATTATTTCGTCTATTTCTCTTTTTAAAGAGTCTTTTAACTCTTGTATAGATGTCAATTTTTCATCCTCTGTCTCTTTTTGTGCAACCATTATTTCTTCGTCTTGTACAATTTGCTTTAACTTTTCTTTATATGAATTTATGTTATATACAAATAATCCAACTTCTATGTTTTTTAATTCTTCTCTTAAATTTAAATATTGTTTTGCCTTTTCAGATTGTGCTTTTAATGGTTCTATATTGCCTTCTATCTCTGTTAAAATATCATTAATTCTTAATAAATTAAGCTTTGTTTGTTCCATCTTTTTTTCAGATTCTTGCTTTCTAGTTCTATATTTTACAATGCCTGCCGCTTCTTCAAATATATGCCTTCTATCTTCTGATTTGTTTGATAATATTTCATCTATTTTTCCTTGTCCTATTATGCTGTATCCATCTTTTCCTATTCCTGTGTCCATAAATAGCTCTAAAATATCTTTTAATCTGCAAGGAGTTTTGTTTATAAAATAGCCTGTTTCCCCATTTCTATATATTTTTCTTGTTACTGTAACTTCTGCATATTCTATTGGCAACTTTGCGTCAGAATTATCTATAACAATTGAGACTTCGGCAAATCCAAGCGACTTTCTTTCTTGAGTTCCTGCAAATATTATATCTTCCGATTTTGCACCTCTTAAAGATTTCATGCTTTGCTCTCCTAGGACCCATCTTATGGCATCTGATATATTGCTTTTTCCTGATCCATTTGGTCCTATAACTGAGGTAATTCCTGGCTTAAATTCCAATATTGTTTTATCTGCAAAAGACTTAAAGCCTTGTAGTTCTAATCTTTTTAAATACATTTAATACACCTTTTCTTGTTAAACTTTTAATTTGAATATTATACAATAAACTTTATATAAACTCTATTTAGAATTATATCATTAATAAATAAATTGTACTATAGTTTTTTATCAACTTTTGTGTTATTATATATATTATTGTATTATTAGGAGGATTTGAATAGCTTTATGAAAAATAAAATAATAAAAGCATTGTTGCTTACTTTTTCAATATTGTTAATAATTGGAGTAATTTTATATTTATTTCCGTTTATAATTAATTTATCAACTCACGAAGGCCAGCTGGCATTTAAAAATGAAATTGATAATCTTGGAGTTTGGGGAATTATTGTTTTATTTATGCTTCAACTTCTTCAAATTGTTTTAGTTGTTTTGCCAGGCGAGCCTTTAGAAATTTTAGCCGGTATGTGTTATGGTCCTATTGGAGGTACTATTTTTATAATTGTATCTGTCTTTATTACTACTACTTTAATTTATTTGCTTGTTGGAAAATTCGGAAAAAAGTATTTATACAATACATTCTCAAAGGAAAAAATTCAAAAAATTGAAAACAGCAAATTATTTAAAAATCCTAAAAAAGCAGAAGTGCTAATGTGTATACTATTCTTTACACCTGGCACTCCTAAAGACTTATTGACATATATTGGATTTTTATTTCCAATACCACCTATTAAATTTATATTAATTGCAACTTTTTTAAGATTTCCATCTATAATTTCTTCTACCATAGCTGGTAGCGGATTATCTAATGGAAAGATTTCTATAGTTATAGTATCTTATGTCATCACTTTTGTAGCTACAGCAATATTTGTTTTCCTTATTAGTAAAAAGGAAAAAGATACCACAGAAGCTATAAAAATATTAAAATAACTATATTGCCCTACACTTTACTACAAGTCTTTCCTTTCCATAGTTTGTGCAGGTTATTAATGTTAGTTCTTTTTGTCCATTTGTATGCTGAGTTGTACATCCTGTATCTGTTGGTTTAACGACATATTTATCATATACTTGGTATTTTATTCTTCTGCCATATCCATCTGTCAATTCTGCTATGTCACCATTTTTTATAGAGCTTAATGTTCCAAACATCTTTCCATTTCTATAATTATGACCTACTATGCAGTAATTTCCCACCTCATTTGGATCTGGTCCCCAATATTTATTAAGCGAAATTTCTAATAATTCGTCTGATGTATCTGTTAACACTGGATAATTTATTCCTAGTCTTGGTATGTTTAAAATAGCATCTGTTTCATATTCCACTCCATTTGAAGCAGTATATATTATTGAATTCTCTTGCACTTCTTCTATTCTTTTTGCTTGCTCCGGTGTCAATTCTTCTTGGTCGTCTATAATTACTCTAATAATGTCATCTTCTGGCTGTCTTGTTGTTGTGTCTATTGCATTCGTTGCAGCAATCTGATTTAATATTTCTTGTGATACTTTTTCATTTTTATTTCTATCATACTCTGCATAAACATAATAAGAAAATAAAGCAAACACCAAAAAAACAGATAAAAAGAATTCAATTTTATAAAGCATTCTTTTTCTCTTAAATTCTGGCGTAATATACAGTTTTTCTGTTACAAGAATTTGATTCATACTTATCTCCTATTATATATTTATTATAGCATACATTTTTGTATTTTTAAATACACTTTGCCAGCAAATTTGAAATTTCACAAAATTGTTCAATTGTTAACTTTTCTCCTCTTGTATTTAATTCAATTCCCAATTCGTTAAATATGTCTATTGCTTGTTGCTTACTTTTTATTATTCCACCATTTAATAAGCTATTTATTAATGTTTTTCTTCTTTGCATAAAGCTTATTTTTATTAATCTAAAAAATAATTCTTCGTTTATAGGTTTAACCACTGGTTCATCCCTTAGTACTAATTTTATAACTTGAGAATCAACTTCTGGTGCTGGAATAAATTTATAATTTTCAACATTTAATATTACTTTTGGATATGAATAATAATACACCGAATATGTAATCGCTCCAGAATTTTTATCTCCTGGAATTGCTGTTAATCTTTCTGCCACTTCTTTTTGTATCATTACTGTTATTGTTTCTATTGGTAGTTTTTTTTCTAACAACTGCATAATAATAGGAGTTGTAATATAGTAAGGAAGATTTGCAACAACTTTGGCTGTTTTAAATCCGTTTTTCTCTATTACTTCCTTTAAATCTACTTTTAATACATCCTCATTTATAATTTCTAGGTTTGTGTATAATAAAAATCTGTCTTGTAATACTTTAATCATTTTTTTATCAAGCTCTATTGCAATTACCTTTTTAGCTTTTTCTAATAGCTTTTGGGTTAAAGTTCCAAGACCTGGCCCAATTTCTATTACCAAGTCATCTGTTGTTAAGTCAGAGGCCTCTACTATTTTTTCTATAGATTCATCATCAACCAAAAAGTTTTGACCTAAGCTTTTATTAGCAGTAATATTATATTTTTTCATTAGAAACTTAGTTTCATCGTACACATTATTCATTGTTAATTCAATTCTCCTATTATGTATAAATTATGTTTATATTTTATCATGTTTATGTTGATATTGCAATGTATTAAACATTGTTTAAAAGCATTGATTTTTGTTTTATTATATAATAAAATGTTGTTATTATTAAAAAAGTAGGTGTAAAATGAATACAAAGAACAAAAGCAAAGCCCCAAAATACTCTAGGGCTCTGAGATTAAGAAATGGTATGATTGCAATATTTTGTGTGTTTTTATTGCTAATTGGACGTTTATTTTGGTTACAATTTATTAAAGGTCCTTGGTTAAAGGAACAAATGTATAGTCAATTAATTACTAGTAGAGCAATAAGTCCTAAAAGAGGTACTATATATGATACAAACGGAAAAGAGTTAGCTATAAGCGCTGCTGTAGATACTGTTACCATTAATCCAGACCTTATAAAAGTATCTGAGGAAAACAAAGAATTAGAAGAAATTAAAACTAAAGCTTTAAAAGAGAAAGTTGCGAAAGCTTTTTCAGAGATCTTTGAATTAGATTATGAAAAAACTTTAGCTAAAGTTAATAGCACAAGCTGGTTAGAGACAATTGTTTCAAAGGTTCAAAAAGACAAAATTGATAAACTGAAAAAATGGATGGAAGAGGAAAAGATTTATTCTGGCATTAATATAGATGAAGATACCAAAAGATATTATCCTTACAATAATTTAGCATCAAATTTAATAGGTTTTTGTGGAGATGAAAATAGAGGCTTAGAGGGATTAGAAAATGAATTTGATTCTTTATTAACTGGTACACCTGGAAGAATAATTACTTCTCAAGATGCAATCCAAGAATTCATTCCTGATCAGAACGAGACCCTATTTGTTGCAGAAAATGGTAATAATATAACATTAACATTAGATGTAAATATTCAGGCTATTGCTGAAAAATATTTGGAGCAAGCTTGCAAAGAAAATAATTGTGCTCGTGGCGGAAATGTTATAATTATGAATCCAAATAATGGTGACATTTTGGCAATGGCAACTTACCCAAACTATAATTTAAACACTCCTTATAAAGTCACAAGTATTACTGAGGACAAGTGGAAAGAAATGACTTCTGAGCAAAAGTCTAATGCTATGTATAGTATGTGGAGAAATAGAGCTCTTTCCGATAGATATGAACCTGGTTCTGTTTTTAAGGTTATAACTGCTGCAATTGGTTTAGAAGAAAATTTGGTTTCTCCTGATGAAAAAAATGTTTTTGATTGTCCTGGATATCATGTTGTAGCTGGAAATACCATTTATTGTTGGAAAGGTATACCTGGCCATGGTAAACAAAGTTTAAGAGATGCTTTGTGCAATTCTTGTAACCCAGCATTTATGGAATTAGGCGAGAAGATTGGTGCTAAAACACTATATAAATATTTTGAAGCTTTTGGTTTATTTGACTCAACCAATTTAACTTCTGGTGATGTTAGCGGAAACTTCTGGGACTTAGAAGATGTTGGTCCTGTTGAGCTGGCTACCTCTTCATTTGGTCAAAGATTTGGTATAACACCATTGCAAATGGCAACCGCTATATGTTGTATAGCAAATGATGGCATATTAGTTCAACCTAAAATAATAAAACAGGTTACAAATACTGATACTGGCGCAACCACAAATATAGATACAACAGTAATAAGACAAGTAGTTTCTAAGGAAACATCTGAAAATCTTTTAAATATGATGGAATCGGTAGTAACATCTGGTACAGGAAGGTACGGAAGAGTTACAGGCTACTCTGTGGCAGGAAAAACCGGAACATCAGAACCATCACCAGGTGCAGAGGAAGATGGATATGTTGCGTCATATATTGCTATTTCCCCTGTAGAAAGTCCAGAAGTTGTTGCTCTTGTAACATTATATGCTCCTGAGGGAGATAGTCATCAAGGTGGTCAAATTGCTGGACCTGTTGCTTCTCAAATATTAACAGAAGTATTACCATATTTACAAATTCCTTCTGACAGTAGTGGCTCAACTACTGGAAGCAGTAGCTCAAATTCTACTACTACACTACCAAATGTAGTAAACAAAACTATTGCAGAAGCAAATAAAATTATAGAAAACGCAGGCTTTAATTGTATTATATCAGGAGGTTCTGAAGAAATTGTCACAGAACAAATGCCTAAAGCTGGAACCCAATTACTGAAAGACTCTATTGTTAAAATATATTCTGCTGGACATGAAGCAAGAGTATCACAAACAGTTCCAGATTTAAGAGGAAAGTCTTTATCCGAGGCTAGAACAATTTTAAAGGAACGAAATTTAAATATTCAAGTTAGTGGTTCTGGAATAGTTATAAGTCAAGATCCTATTGCAGGCACTTCTGTAGAAGAAGGTACACTAATAGCTGTTTCTATGAAACCAGAAATACAAGATGCACATTAAGGCATAAAAAAATTAAAGGAGTATAAGCTCCTTTAATTTTTTATAATTTTAATTATTGAATATTGCATCAAATTCTTCTCCATCTATTTTTTCTTTTTCTAACAATATTCCTGCTACAACATGTAATTTTTCCATATTAGCATTTAATATTTCTGCTGCTTTTTTATATGCATAATCAATTATACTTTTTACTTCTTCATCTATTATTGCAGCTGTTTCTTCTGAATACTCTTTGCTCTGTGCAAAATCTCTTCCTAAAAATACTTCTTCTTGATTTTGTCCTAAGGTTATAGTGCCAACTCTTTCACTCATTCCATATTTTGTAACCATATTTCTTGCAATCTTCGTTGCACGTTCTATATCATTACTTGCTCCTGTTGATATATCGTCTAATACCAATTTTTCTGATACTCTTCCACCTAATAGTGAAACTATATTTTCTATCATTTCTGTTCTAGACATAAAAGACTTATCTTCTGTTGGTCTATACATAGTATATCCTCCAGCCATTCCTCTTGGTATAATTGATATTTGATGAACAGGATCTTGTGTTGGTAAAAATCTACTTACAACTGCATGCCCTGCCTCATGATATGCCACTAATTTTTGTTCTTTTTCGCTTCTAACTCTAGTCCTTTTTTCAGGTCCCATTGTTACTTTAACCATTGCATCTTCTACTTCTGTCATACTAATTTCTGGTTTATTTCTTCTTGCAGCCAATAAAGCCGCCTCATTTAATACATTTTCCAAATCTGCACCTGAAAATCCTGATGTATTTTTTGCAATTGTTTTTAAATCTACATCTGGTGCCAATTTCTTCTTTCTGCTATGAACTTCTAAGATTTCCTCTCTTGCTTTAACATCTGGTGCCGATACTACTATTTGTCTATCAAATCTTCCTGGTCTTAATAAAGCTTTGTCTAATACGTCTGGTCTATTGGTTGCAGCTAATACTATTACTCCTTCATTAGCTGAGAATCCATCCATCTCTACTAATAACTGATTTAGTGTTTGTTCTCTTTCATCATGTCCTCCGCCAAGTCCTGCACCTCTTTGACGACCAACTGCATCTATTTCATCTATAAATACAATACATGGTGCTTTTTTCTTTGCTTCTTCAAATAAATCTCTTACTCTAGAAGCTCCTACACCAACAAACATTTCTACAAAGTCTGAACCACTTATAATGAAGAATGGTACACCAGCCTCTCCTGCAACTGCTTTTGCTAAAAGTGTTTTTCCTGTTCCAGGTTGCCCTACCAATAAAACTCCTTTTGGAATTCTTGCACCCATCTCTGTGAATTTTCTTGGATTTTTTAAAAATTCAACTATTTCTTCTAATTCTTCTTTTTCCTCATCTACACCAGCCACATCATTAAATGTTACTTTTGTTTTATCTGTTGGATTTAATATTTTAGCTCTGCTCTTTCCAAAAGACATTGTTTTATTTGAGCCAGCTCCTCCTTGTGCTCCACTATTCATAAATAAGAACCAGAATATAAAGAATATAATTAATATTCCAAATGGTGTTAAAAGACTTAGTATTGTTACAAATAAAGATTCTGATTTTTCTGTTACCTTTATTGTACCTGTTTTCATGCTATCTTCTAATGCTGACATTAGATGTTCAACACTTGGTATATTTACCTCTTTAGTAACATTTTGGTTCTTTAATTTTACATTTGCTTTTACCTTATCTGCTGAAATTTCTATTTCTTTTACTTCACCTGCTTCTACTTTAGAAAGTAATTCCGAGTAGGCAAGCCTATTCTCAGTATTATCAATTATTGATGATATTAAGACTATAAATATTATAAATGTTATTAGCCACATAGCTAAAGATTTTATTCCATTTTTCAAGTTAATGCCTCCTTTTACTATTTAAGGAATATATCATAAAGATTTTGGTATTTCAAGTGTTTTACTAAAGTTTTTTTGTTCACACCCTAGTTATATCAAGGCTTTCCTTACGGAAGTTTACAATACCTCGTAAAAAAAATTTTTTTATTTTTTATCATTATTTTTATATTTTTATTTGGTGTTAAGTATTTATTACCAATATTATTTTTACATAATTTAATAACATCTTCAATATGTATTTTTTCTATTCCGTTAGTAGTCCCTAAAAGCTCATTAATAGTATATATTATAAGTCTTGATTTTATTACTTTTTCTAAAACATTAAATTTTTTTAAATCTAAAATTATTTCTTTTTCAGTTCTACTTATAAAAGTCTCTTTATATGACTGTTTTACTATTGATTTGAAATACATTTCATCAGTTGCTATAAGATTGGACATTCTATTTATTGTTTCTATAATATTAGGATTAAAATTCTCTTGTATATACGGAATAAGCATATTCCTAATTTTATTTCTTGTATATATGTTTTCTTGATTTGTTTTGTCATACTTAGGGTTTAAACCTTTTTCATTACAATATTGTTCAATTTCTTGTCTGGTACATTCAATTATAGGTCGTATAAGCTTGTTATCTCTTATTGGTTCTATACCTTTAAGCCCTGTACTTCCACTTCCCCTTAAGAAATTCATTAGTACTGTTTCTGCATTATCATTTGCATTATGCGCTGTAGCAATTTTATTTCCACCAACTAAGTTCTTTACCTCTTCAAAAAAATCATATCTAATTTTTCTTCCAACCTCTTCTGTCCCTAGCTTTTTTTCTTTAGCTATTTGTAAAACATCTGCCTTCTTTACAAAACATTTTATATCCCTCTGCTCACAAAAATCTTGTACAAACTCTGTTTCAGAGTCAGCCTCTTTTCTTATCATATGATTAATATGTGCAACTACAATGTTTATTTTAAGTTCATTTTGTAAATTTTTTAATACATTCAATAAACAAATAGAATCTGGCCCCCCAGACACTCCCACTACTATAGTATCCCCAGATTTTATTTGTTCATACCTTTTTATGGTATTTAATACCTTATCCTCCAACATATTTTCCCTTTCTGTCACAAAAAGGAACGTCCCTATAGTGACAACTTATTCTCTGTATCTTTCTATATTTGCGAATTTTGTATAGTTTGCTAGCCATAATAGTTCTACCGTTCCTGTTGCTCCCGATCTATGTTTTGCTATTATTACTTCTGCAATATTTTTCTTTTCTGTGTCTTCATTGTAGTAGTCATCTCTATATAAAAACATTACAATGTCTGCATCTTGCTCTATTGAACCTGATTCACGTAAGTCTGAAAGCATTGGTCTATGGTCTATTCTTTGCTCTGGTGCACGTGATAATTGTGATAATGCTATAACAGGTACATCTATTTCCTTTGCTAATATTTTTAAGGACCTACTTATCTCTGCTATTTCTTGTTCACGGCTTCCTCCTTTTTTATTACTGCCTTGAACTAATTGCAAATAGTCTATTACGACTAATCCTATATTTTTTTCTAATTTCATTTTTCTGCATTTTGCCCTTATTTCCATTATTGAAATACCCGGAGTATCATCTATATATATACCCGCTTCTGAAAGTTCTCCTGATGTTGCTGCTAATTTTGCCCATTCATCATCATCTATTTTTCCCGTTCTAACTTTTGCACTATCCACCATTGCTTCACTGCATAAAATTCTGTTTGTCATTTGTTCTTTAGACATTTCTAAACTAAATATCGCTACTGGAACTTTTGCTCTTACTGCTGCATTTGTAGCTATATTTAACGCAAACGCGGATTTTCCCATAGCAGGTCTTGCAGCAACCAGTATCAAGTCTGAATTGTGTAGTCCTGAAGTTCTATAGTCCAAATCCACAAATCCTGTTGGAACGCCTGTAATTGATTCTTTTTGGTTATACAATTGTTCCAATTGTGTAAATGTGTCTACTAGAATGTCTTTTATAGATGAATATCCCTTTTGATTCTTTTTTTGCATTACCTGAAAAATCTTTTTTTCTGCTGTATCTATTACTTGTTCTACCTCTTGTGTAGGGTCATATCCAAGTGTTATTAATTCATCCGCAGTTTTTATTAATGCTCTTAGCATTGATTTTTCTTCCACTATTTTTATATATTGTTCTACATTTGATGTTGTAGGTACTTTGTCTGGTAATTGAACTATATATTCCAAACCACCAACAGCCTCAAACTTTCCCATCGATTTTAGCTCTGATTTTAATGTTATAATGTCTATTGGCTCTGCCCTATTGTATAAATTTAGTATTGCAGAATATATTATTTTATTATCTTCTCTGTAAAAATCTTGCTCTTGCAATACTTCTACTGCTGCTATTACTGCATCTTTATCTGTTAACATACTGCCTATAATAGCTTGTTCTGCTTCTATATCGTGTGGTGGAATTCTGCCTAACTCCATTTTTTTCATTCCTTTCTTAATATACGAGTCCTACTATTCTGCAATTATATTCACTGTTAATTTTGCATTTACTCCTTCATATAATTTTATATTTATTGTAAATCTTCCTATATTTTTTATAGTTTCTTTTACTTCTATCTTCTTTTTATCTATTTCTATTTTATACTGTTCTTTTAAATTTTCTGATATTTCTTTTGAGGTTACCCCTCCAAATATCTTTCCATTTTCTCCAGCTTTTACTTTTATTGTTAAAACTAGTTCTTTTAACTTATTTGCTACTTCTATTGCATCATTTTTTTCATTTTGTTTTTTAAATTTATTAGCTTCATTCTTTGATTCTAGTTTTCCTAAATTTTCTTTTGTTGCCTCTACTGCTAATTTTTTTGGAAATAAGTAATTTCTTGCATATCCATCACTTGCATTTATTATTTCATCTTTTTTCCCTACGCCCTTTATATTGTCTAATAAAATTACCTTCATATAATCATTCCTCTCTTTATCTTCTTTAATACTTTTTTAAAATTCTAGTATTTAATTTAAAATGCTTTTATTAATTATATCTTATAGAGTTTCTTCTATCAATAGCTTTTACCCACTTTTATATATATTAAAGTCAATTGTTTATAAGAGGGCAAATACCAGTTGTATTGCCCTCTTTTTTATTATTCCTCTTAACTTGACATTTCACTAAAATATTCATTTATTCTATTTATAAGCTCTGTTTTTACTTCTTCTGTTGTCATTCCCTCTACTTGGGCTCCGGCTAAGGTTATGTGTCCTCCGCCACCCAGTTTTTCTAGTATTAATTGAACATTTATATCTCCTATTGAACGTCCACTTATGCAGACTCTGTCTCCCATCATTCCAATTACAAATGATGCAACTATATTACTTATTGTGAGTAGTTCATCTGCCGCCTTTGCACATATTATGTTTGCATCTTTGTCTTGTTCATCATAAATAGAAATTGCTATTGAATGTTCTAAAACCTCTGCCTTTTCTACTATTTTAGAAATTTTATTGTATGTTGCTAAGTCACTTTGAAACCATTTTTTCACCTTAATTGTGTCTATTCCATACTTTCTCAAATATGCTGCTGCTTCAAATGTTCTTACACCTGTTTTAAAAGTAAAATTCTTTGTATCCATCATAATTCCCGCATAAAGTGCCTCTGCTTCTAACTCTGTTAACTCAATTTTTTCTTGTGAATATTCCAATATTTCTGTAACAAGTTCTGCTGCTGAAGATGCATAAACCTCATGGAACATAAGTGTTGCATCTTCTATATATTCTGTACTTCTTCTATGATGGTCTATAACTACTATTTTTTCTGTTTCTTCTAATAATTCTGGAATTTCCACATAGTTTTTCTTACTTGTATCCACAACAATTAGCAATGTTTCTGGGCTTATTTTAGCTAATGCTTCACTTTTGTTTATAATTACATTTTTGTACTCGTCATCTTCTTTTGCTTTTTCCATAAAGTTTTCTAAACCAATTCCATAAGAATTGTTTACTATATATGCATTTTTTCCTAATGACCTTGCTAATCTATATATTCCCATACTTGAACCTATGCAGTCCATATCTGAGTTAGAATGTCCCATTACCATTACATTTTCCGCTTCAAGTATTAGTTCTTTTAAGGCATGTGCTACTGTTCTAGCTTTCACCTTAGTTCTTTTTTCTACTTCTTGTGCTCTTCCGCCAAAGAATACATATTTTCCATTTTCTCTTACAACTGCCTGGTCTCCTCCACGTCCCAATACGATATCTAGGCCTGCTTGTGCGGATTTGTATTTTTCGTAGTTAGAGCTACCTTCGTTTGAAACAGCTATGCTTAAAGTGAACTGTGCTTTATTAGTCCATTCCAATTCTTTTATTTCATCTAATATATTAAATTTTTTATTTTCTATTTCTGATAGATATTTTTGTTCAAATATTAACACAAAAGTATCTCTTTCAGATTTTATTACTAAACCTTCAAAATGAGTTGCCCATTCATATATATTCTTTTCAATTTGTGCTATGAATGTAGACCTGTCTTCGTTTTCTACTCTTTGCATTAACTCTTCATAATTGTCAATCATTATTATTCCTATACAATTTTGTGAGTTAATATATTTTTCTTCTGTTTTTATTAATTCTGTATTGTCCATAAAATATAGTGTAAATATAGACTGTTTATTTTTTAATTCTATATATTCTCCTAATAGCTTATATGTTTTACTTCCAATTACTATACTTTGATTAATATTTTTATTTTTAATAAATTCTCCATTTTCAAGACTTTGCTTTAATTCTTTTAATATACTATCCAAATAGTTATTAATATCTATATTAATAAATTCCTTAGAAAACTTCTCGTTTTTCCAAATTGTATTTCCATTGGTTTCTAATATTATAAGTGGAAATGGTGAATTTATCAGTGTTCCCTTTGCTGCTTTATCAACGCTAAAGGTTAAGTGTTCTATATGCTCAGATAATTCTTCTTTTCTCTTTTCACTGCTCCAATAAGCATATCCAACAACTAAAATATAAAACAAAATTGCTGGCAGAACTAAGTTAATATTGCTTATACAAATAATTGTTAAAAGTACTGCTATTATTACTAAATATATCTTTACGCGCGATACTAGTTTATCAAATATTTTTTTATTGCTCGGCATAAAATCCTCCTAATTACATCTTATATTTTACACTTATTTCGCGCTTTTGTCAATGTTTACAAGAAATCCACACTGTAAATGGGAATTAAAATTGCTTTTTGGTCTAGGCATTAACATTTTTTATATAGTCTTCTAATATTATTTTTATTACAGTTGCTATTGGTACTGCCAAGAACATGCCTAATACCCCAAAGTACGCTCCACCTACTGTTACCGCAAATATTACTAATAATGGGCTTATTTTTAGTGAATCTCCTGTTATTTTTGGATTTATTATGTTTGCATCTATTTGTTGTAATATTGTTACTATTATTACCATCCATATTGCTTGATCAAGTCCACCTGTAAATATTGTTATTATACCTGCTATTATTACAGCTATTATTGCTCCGAAATATGGTATTAAATTAAATAGACCTATCATAAATCCTAGTAGTATAGCATATTGTATCCCCATTATTTTCATCGCTATAGATGTTATTATTCCAACTACCATTCCATCCAACAGTTGGCTTGATATAAAGCGGAAAAAAACATTGTTTGTTTCGTAAAAGTATTTTTCTACATTACTATATGTCTCCTCTTTGAATATTCTTTTTGATAATCTATTAAAAAATCCTAATATCTCGTCTCTCTCTGACAATATGTATATGGATACTATTATAGACACAAATAAATCAAATACTCCTGTAACTACATTTATTGCACCTTTTGCGTATTGAGCTAATTGTTCAAGGTTTAAATACTTTTCTAAATCAATATTTTTTATTTGTTCTGCCAACTTATATATTATTTCATTTTTTAAGAATGACTCCTCTGGTAAATTATTTAAAACAGCCATTGTTTTATTGTAATAGCTTTGAAAATTACTTATTAAGTCCTTAGTGCTTTCTATTATTGTTGGAATTATAAAATTAATTATAAATATAATTGCTATTATTGCTATTACATATATTGTGAATATTGCTATTGCTCTAGATTTTCTTTTTATAAATTTGTTTTTTGTCCTTGAATATACTTTTTCCAATTTTTTTGTTGGCATATAGAATAAGTATGCTATTAATATTCCTATTACAAATGGCATTAAAATTGAAAATAATTTTCCAAACCAATTTAATATTTCTCCTAAATTATCTACTGTTTTGTAAACTAATATAACAGCAACAGCAAATACAAACCAATATAACCATTTTGTAATTACACGTTTATTTTCTCCCATTTTTTCCCCTTTCATATTTTAATTTCTAGTCCTATTGGGCAATGGTCACTTCCCAATACTTCTGAGTATATCATTGAATCCTGTATCTGGATTTCTATTGACTTTGAAACAATAAAATAGTCTATTCTCCAGCCAACATTTTTTTCTCTTGCATTTGACATATATGACCACCATGAGTACGCATTTTCTTTTTCTGGGTATAGATATCTAAAAGTGTCAGTAAAACCCATCTTTAATAATTCAGTCATTTTATTTCTTTCTTCATCTGTAAATCCTGCGCTTTTTCTATTTGTTTTTGGATTTTTCAAGTCTATTTCTTCATGTGCTACATTCAAATCGCCACAGTATATTACAGGCTTTATCTTATCTAATTTTATCAGATATTTTTTTATTTCATCTTCCCATAACATCCTATAATCTAATCTTTCCAAGCCTTTTTTTGAATTTGGAGTATAACAATTTACCAAAAAGAATTTTTCAAACTCAAGTGTTATAATTCTTCCCTCCTTGTCATGCTCTTCTATTCCTATTCCATATGTCACATTTATAGGCACCTTTTTGCTAAATACTGCCGTACCTGAATAACCTTTTTTTAATGCACTATTCCAATATTGCTTATATTTTTTAAAAATATTCTGAATAGTTATATCAATTTGTTCTTTCTGCATTTTTGTTTCCTGAATACAAAAAATATCTGCATCTATTTGTTTAAAAAAAGTTTCAAATCCTTTTGTAATATTAGCTCTTAACCCATTAACATTCCATGATATTAGTTTCATTTTACTTCCTCAATTCATTTTTACTTTTACTATAATATCAAAAAAAAAGCGTATATGCAAGCATTTTACTTAGCAATTACTCTAATTGATATTAAATAAATCGGCTATCGTAAATGTGATAACCGATTATATTATTAAAATTCATATACATAACATTCTAAATATCTTCTACCAAATTGTAGTGCAGAACTATGTGAATTATAGAAAATATCTAATCTATCACTTGATATTGCTCCACCTCTGTCTTGAACCACAAACCATCCACCATTTGGTTTATCTTTAAAATATGGTATATATATAACTGTTCCTATTGGATATGCCGAACCTGCTGCTAATGTGTACCATTGAGAAGCTACTGCACCAGATGATGTTATACCATTTGTTTTACCACAGCAACTCATACATGGACAATATGCTGAAGTATTAAAAGTTGCAACTTTTGGTGTTATTCCTTCTACTTTTTTTGCCAATGTTGTAGATGCTGTTGTCGCTGGGTTTGTGCTAGCTGTTCTTAGGTCTGAACTTCTTGATGTTATTTGTCTTGTTCTTACTTCAACAATTTTGTTTATTGGTTCTTTTATAATTTCGCTAGATATTTCTGTTTTTTCTATTTCTACATCATTTTGATATTTTATTTTATATGTTACTTTTTTTAGTCCATCAACACCATTTTGTATTATTCTGTCTTGCTTTGTTCCAGAACCTGTTGATACATCTTTAGTAATAGTTTCATATGGTATTTTTACTTCCACAGTTACTATTTTTTCAATTATTTGTTCATAGTTTTTTAAAATATCTTCTGTTTTAATATTCTCTGAACACTCTATTTCCGTAGCTATTTCAACTTCTTCATCTGTGTTTTTAAATATTTTTATAGTATTGTTTGATGAAAGTTCTTCATCTAAACTTGGAATAACCTTTTCATCTTCCAATATTATAATATGGTTTTCATCTAATATTTCTGAAATTTTAGTTTTTGAAGATAATACATTCATTTCATAACCACTTGATAATATTATTTTTACGCTATTTAATTTAACATTTCCTGCAACTACTGCTATGCTTGTTAAAAATAAAAATATTAAGCTTATGGCAATGATTCTTTTCAGCGATATAGATGCTTTCTCATCATTTTTCATAAGAAATTTGTTCCCTCCTTTAAAAGCAACAATTATATTATACCATTTATTAGTAAATCTGTCAAATTTTACTTTTCTACTATTTTCGCGCTAACACCATTTTTACTTCTTTTTCCACATTATTTCTTTGTATTCTTAATATAACTTCATCTCCCACATTTTTAGTATAAATATATTTTCTTAAGTCACTCATCTTCTCTAGTGTTATATTATCTATTTTAATTATTATATCTTTTTCTCTCAGTCCTGCATTATATGCTGATGAGCCTCTACTAACTTGAACAACATATATGCCTGTATCAAACTTTAAATTTTTATCTATATATGGTATCACATTTTTATCATAGGCAAATATTCCAATACTTGCTTCTTCAAACTTTCCCTGTGTTGCCAATTTTTCTATTATTGTTTTAATAAGATTTATTGGCACAGCAAATCCTATTCCTTCTGCTGAACTGATTTTTATAGTATTTATTCCTATTACTTCTCCATCTATATTTATTAATGGTCCTCCACTATTTCCTAAGTTTATTGTTGCATCTGTTTGAATTAAATTGCTCATATAAGAAACATCTTCATCTTCTTCTATTTTAATGGTTCTATTTACTGCACTTATTATACCAGATGTTACTGTTCTTTCAAACTCAAATCCAATTGGATTTCCTATTGCATATACTTTTTCACCAACCCTGATATTATCAGAATCTCCTAATACTGCATATTTCATATTTTTACATGATATCTTTAAAATAGATAAATCTATATTAACATCAGACCATACCACATTCCCTGTAAATGTTTCACCCGACTCTAATGTTACATAGCATGTACTATACTTTTCCCCAGAAACATGTGCATTGGTTAATATATATCCATTATCTGTTACCACTACACCTGTGCCTAACCCAAGTTTTGATGTACTATCCTTTAAAAAAATACTGCTACCAACATTTTTTACTTTTGATATTCCTACAACATTTGATGTTGCTTTTTCTATAACATCAACTGCTTCTTTATTTTTCTTTTTTTCTTCCTCCATAGTTCTTAATGTTTTTACTGCCTCTGGTGGCTGATTGGCTTCATTTATATCTATTTTCTCATAAAATTTATATAGTATTATACCACTAGCAATTATAAATATAAAGATAATTACTATTAACATTTTATTCTTTGATGATTTTTTTCTTCTTTTTGCAATATATGCTTCCATATTCTTCCTCCTTATATAATATAATTTTTACCATTTTTAAAAAAATTAAACATAAATTCTGTATCTATTTTTTTGTTACTATTTAATATATTATAAAGATAAAACGCCGAAGTATACGCTTTTAATCCTATCCAAAACTTATGTTTCCATACATGCAGATAATATAGCTCTTAAAAACATTATCCGGTAACCTTTTTTGTGAATTTTATGTGTATTTATTGAATTTTTAATATATGTATGATATTATATTGGTTATATTGTTGAGGTAATTTTTATATTGCCTTAAAAGAAAGGATTGATATTAAAATGGGATGGATTATTTTAATAATTGTTGTTCTTATATTGGTTTTCCTAATAAATATATACAATAATCTTGTTTCGCTAAGACAAAAAGTTAAAAATGCTTGGAGCCAAATAGAAATACAATTGCAAAGAAGATTTGACCTAATTCCTAATCTTGTTGAGACTGTTAAGGGATATATGGGACACGAAAGTAATATTTTAACAAAAGTTGCAGAACTTCGCACTGCATGGGCAAATGCAAAAACTGTAGCAGAAAAATCTAATTTGGACACTCAACTTTCTGATACTTTAAAAACAATTATGGCTGTTTCAGAAGCTTATCCTGATTTAAAAGCAAATCAAAATTTTATAAGTTTACAACAAGAACTTGCTAACACAGAAAATAAAATTTCTTATTCTAGGCAATTTTATAATGACATTGTAACTACATATAATACAAAGATTCAAGTATTTCCTTCAAACATTGTAGCTGGAATGTTTAATTTTACACAAGAAACTTTATTTGAAGTAGATAACCCAGAAGCTAGAAAAAATGTAAAAGTTGATTTTAATAACTAAAATTTATACATAAAAAACATAGTGTATTTAATTGTAATACACTATGTTTTTTGTTTACTAAATATGTATGTTTTAAAATTTCCAATTATTATATGTAATTTCTGCAATTTCTTCTGGTTCAATTTGCTTTACTTGTGCTATTTTTTCTACTAAATACTTTAAATTTCTTGAGTCATTTCTTGTCCCTCTATTAGGTTCTGGTGCCAAATATGGGCTATCTGTTTCAATAAGCATTTTTTCCAATGGTATCATTTGTATTATTTCATCTGCATTTTTAGAATTTTTGAATGTTATTGGTCCTGCTAACGAAATGTAAAAACCTAGATTTAGTCCTTCTTTTACAAGTTCTATGTTTAATGGGCAACAGTGAAATACTCCCTTCTTATTTGGTGTATTTTCCTTTAAAATTCTTATAGTATCCATAACCGCTTCTCTTGTATGTATTATTATTGGTAAATTCAGCTTGTTCGCTAATTTTATTTGGTTAATAAATGCCATCTGTTGTAGTTCTTTGTTTTCTTTATTCCAATAATAGTCAAGTCCGATTTCTCCAATGCCAACAACTTTATCGGCTTTTGCTATATTTTCTATTTTTTTTATTTGCTTTATTATCTCATTTTCTGTTTTTAATATATCATTTGGAGATATTCCACATATAGCATATATAAAATCATATTTGTTTGATAAGTCTATTGCCTTTTTAGAAGATTCTATATCATAACCTGCAACTATAATTTTTGTTATTCCAGCTTCATATATTTCATGTAATATTTTTTCTCTGTCCTCATCAAATTTTTCATCATTATAGTGTGAATGTGAATCGAAAAACCTCATTTTAGACTTTGCATCCTTTCCTAAATAGTTATCTTTGTTACAAATACTCTATTAATTATCTAATATTAAAGTAAAGCTTGCCATTGCGTAGTTTTCTATATGTGATATACTCAAATCCTGGCTTATTATATTTTTTATTTCTAATTTACTTATATCTGCTATTGGCCTTCCTTTTTCATCATTATATATCTCTATATTTTTCCATAACCAGTTAGAAGTATTGTTTATGTTTTTAGAAATTGCCTTAAATATAGCTTCTTTTGCAGCAAATCTTGCCGCATAATGTTGATACTTCATTTTATTAGATTTTTCGCAATATTCTTGTTCTTTTTCTGTGAATATTCTATCCACAAAAACCTGCCCTATTTGCTCAATACTTTCCTTTATTCTATTTACCTCTATTATATCTACACCTGTTCTTATCTCCATCTAAATTCTCCCTTATATAAGATTTTATCTGATTGAACTTTTTTATTTTCCAAATAACTTCATAAGTGTAACAATAAATATGCCTATTACTATTATTGCAATTATTTTATTTCCCTTTGCAATTCTTTCTATATTGTAATTTTTATAAAGTATATCATATTTATTTTTTAATTTTAGGTATGTCTCTTCTAGCAATAAACTTTCTCTTTCCTTTTCTTCTATACTTATTCCAAGCTCATTGTTGGTTATTTCTTGTATCCATATAAATTTTGTAAAATTTATAAATTGTTCCTTGATCTTCTCAAAATTATTGCTCATATTAAACTCATATATTAATTTCTTTAGATATATTTTTTTGTATATGTTAAATATATAATGATATAAATATTTATTCTCATATTCAAATGGCAGTTTTGTATAATTATCTGTATTTATATCTGATGCCATTACCACTGCACTCCAGCTTGTAAACCCAAACTTTACATATCTTTGTTCAATTTCCTTTACCTTGCTATTTGTTTTAGAGTTTGCATTTGCTATATTGGCATAATTTAAAAATCTTTCATTTAGTACAGTATTATTTGTACCTTCGTTCCAGCAATTTTGATCTAAGCATACATATGAATATGTAATAAACCTTTCAGTATCTACATTTATTTTTTTTGCTCCTGTACTATTGCCTGCTATTTCTTTTATCAAACTTGAAAAATCCCTTATATCTTTAAAAGTGCTTGTTTGTATTCGTATGTTTTCATATTCCCTTAGTTGTGATAAATTTGAGTTTATATCTCTGAACTTATAATTAAAATTCAATACGTCATCTAAATTGTTTTCTCCATTTAAAACAGTTTTAAATGTTAAAAAGCATATACCTGTATTAAAGCAAATAATCTCCATTTTTAAAATATCAAAAAATATACCGTTCTGTTCTCCTACTTTTCCCTGTATATTTTTCTCTAATTCATATTCAAAAATTGTACAAGGATATTTTGAAAGTATTGCACTCTGCATCTTGTCTTCCATATTTTGAAGCTCATTTATTTTTTGAGTTGATAGTCCAAATGTCCAAAACATATAATCTCTTATATTTGGTAAAAAATATGTGTATATATCAAAATCTTTTATTCTATCAAATGTTTTTAATTTACACTTAGGATTTCTTATAAGCTTTAGCATATATTTATTGTATTTATTCGGTTCTATAATATACGGATATATGAAATACGTATATTGATATTTAATCTTTTGTTCCATCTGTATGCTTGCTCCTCCTATAATTTATTTTTCATCTGTATAATAATTTAAGTTTAAATCTTGGCCTCTATGCCATTTTCCTATAAAGTCTATTAATATACTGTTTTCTAATGAGTATGCTGGTGATATTGTGACTTCTCCTTTTGAATTAACGCATCCCCATAATCCATCTTTTTTTACACTTGCATATCCAAATTCATTTTGTTCTGTTGCATCATCATATATATAGTCAACCATTACTATACCATCTTTATTTACAAAACCATATTTGTTATCTTTTTTTGATAAAAATAATGTGTTACCTTTTAGTAATTCTATGTTAGATTTTTCCTCAAATTTAAAATTATAATATTTATATTCATCGTTTATTCTAATCTTCATATATCCTAAATCTTTGTTAATTTCTGTTACAATTCCATTTAATTTAACATTAAAGTCTCTGTCTATTAAATCTGAATTAATATTTTCTTTTGTACCCTCGTAGAAATCCACATCACTTCTATATATCAAGTTATTATATACAAAATCCAATTTTGTTTGTCCTGCTACATTTACAATCCCATATTTGCCTTCTAGTTTAGCAATGTAGTTATCCGCATATGTAAATTTTATATCTTCATATTTAGTTTCTAGCTTTGTATCTCCAGAAATTGTCATTATTCCATATTTTCCATTTTTCTGAATTACAACATTTTCTCCATTTATTGATTTTACATCATCAAATTTTTCTTCTAAATATGAATTACCTGTTGTATCTACTATTTTCCATTTTCCATCTTGTTTTACTACAAATCTACCATTGCCATATATCTGTTTTACTTCATCATATTTAGCTTCTAGCGCAACTGATTTGTCCCAATTTATTACTCCATATTTTTCATTTTGCACTATAAATCCTTCTTCATATTTATTTCCTAGTTGTTTTATAGTTTTATATTGGTTTGGTATTACTATGTTTCCTATGTCATCAACTAATCCAAGCTTTCCATCTTTGTCTGTTATTAAGCAATTTTTTATTCCTTTTAATGTTGTAATTGAATTATAGTCACATTTTAATAATTCATTTCCTTTATAATTTATTAATCCATATTTTCCATCTTTTTTTACTAACAAGACATCAGATTCATACCACAAATTATTATTTTCATCATAATTTTCTAATGCTTGCACAGACTCATACCCTGTAAGTACTTCTTCTTTCTTATCATTTAACACTTTTGTTTTATATAAGCCCTTTTCATAATCTACATCATATGTACAAATAAATATGGCTTTTGATGGGTTTGGAATTATTATTGTTTCATCATATGTTGGTTCTATAACAGTAGTTCCTTTTGAATCTATTACTCCCCATTTATTATTAGTATATACTGCGAAATACTTTTGAACAACTGTCTTTTCCACAGCTCCTTTATTTGATTTTAGTATCTTTCTTATTCCTACAATAAACATTATAATTACTGCAAAAGCTATTATTACAGCAAATACTTTTTTCATGTTTAGTTTTCGTCCTCCACTATATCTTCTTCCTCTTTCCATATATTTTTTCATTCCTTTCAATATAGCTTTTTATACATATATAATATATCATACTTTTTTGTAGAAATATAGTATTTTTTTATTTTTTTTATTAGCAAATAAACGGAACTATAAAAAGTCCCGTTTACTTTATTAATTATTGCATTCTTCTTCACAGTCACATTCTTCTTTTTCTGTGTCTATGTGTATATTTTTGTATTTGCTTAATCCTGTTCCAGCTGGAATTAATTTACCTATTATAACATTTTCTTTTAAGCCTATTAATTCATCTACCTTTCCTTTTACTGCAGCTTCTGTTAACACTCTAGTTGTTTCTTGGAAAGATGCTGCTGATAAAAAGCTCTCTGTTGCAAGTGATGCTTTTGTTATTCCTAATAGTACACGTTTATATGTGGCTGGTTTTTTACCTTCTGCTATCATTTTTTCGTTTTCTTCTTCTAGTTCATTTATATCCACTAGTGAACCTGCAAATAGTCCTGTATCCCCATTATCTTCAACTCTAACTCTTTTTAGCATTTGTCTACCAATAACTTCAATATGTTTATCGTTAATATCAACACCTTGGTTTCTATAAACTTTTTGAACTTCTTGTACTAAGTATTTATGAACTCCATCAACACCATTTATTGCTAATATTTCATTTGGATTTATAGAACCCTCTGTTAATGGCATTCCTGCTTCTACTTCATCCCCGTCTTTTACACGTAATTTTGAGCCAAAAGGTATTGAATATGTTTTACTATCATCTTTGCTTGTGACAATAACTTCTTTTTTGCTTTTATCCTCTGAAATTTTTACTTTACCAGAGATTTCTGTTACTATAGCTAATCCCTTTGGTTTTCTAGCTTCAAATAATTCCTCAACTCTAGGAAGACCCTGAGTGATATCTGCAACACCTGCGACACCACCAGAGTGAATTGTTCTCATGGTTAACTGTGTTCCTGGTTCTCCGATAGATTGTGCAGCAATAATACCTACAGCCTCACCTATGTTTACCTCTGCTCTTGAAGCTAATCCCATTCCATAACATTTGCGACATACACCATGTTTTGTTTTGCACTCTAATACTGTACGAACTTTAACTTTTGTTATTCCTGCTGTAACTATTTTTTCTGCTATTGCTTCTGTTATAAGCTCCTCGGTTGTTACTATTATTTCACCTGTTTCTGGATTCTTTATGTCTTCTAATGGATATCTTCCCAATAAGCGTTCTTCTAGTTTTTCTACTACTTGATTTCCGTCTTTAATGTCTGAAAGTTCCATTCCTTCTTTTGTTCCACAGTCATCTTCTCTTACAATTATATCTTGTGCTACATCAACTAATCTTCTTGTTAAGTATCCTGAATCCGCAGTTCTTAAAGCTGTATCTGCTAAACCTTTTCTAGCACCGTGTGCTGAAATAAAGTACTCAAGAGCATCTAGCCCCTCTCTAAATGATGATGTTATTGGAATTTCAACTGTTTTACCTGTTGTACTTGCCATAAGTCCACGCATACCTGCTATTTGTCTTAATTGGTTTATGTTACCTCTGGCTCCTGATTGTGACATCATATATACTGGGTTTAATTCTTCAAAATTACTCTTCATTGCTTCTGTAACTTCATCTGTTGCTTTTTCCCATATTTTAATTACAGATTGATATCTTTCTTCGTCAGTAATTAAACCACGTTTATATTGTTTTAATACGTCATTTACTTTTTCATTTGCACTAGCTAATATTTGTTTTTTAGCTTCTGGAACTTTTACATCATCAACAGAAACTGTAATAGCACCTATTGTTGAATATTTATATCCTGTTGCCTTAATATAATCTAGTAGTTCTGCTGTTGCATCTAATCCATGTTTGTTTATTGATTTTGCAATTATTTTTCCTAAATTTTTCTTAATAACTGGGAAGTCTATTTCTAATTGGAACTCATTTTCCGGGTTTGTTCTATCTACAAAACCTAAATCCTGTGGAATTCCTTGGTTATATATAATTCTACCAACTGTTGTTTCTATTATTTTATGTTTTTCAACTCCATCTACTACTTTGCTCATTCTTACATGAATTTTAGCATGCAAACCTAAATCTTTGTTTACATTTGCAATAATTGCCTCTTCTGGAGAAGAAAAATACATTCCTTCGCCTTCTTCACCTTCTACAATCATTGTTAAATAGTAGCTTCCTAAAATCATATCTTGTGTAGGAACAGTTACTGGTTTACCATCTTGTGGTTTTAACAAGTTATTTACAGATAGCATTAAAAATCTTGCTTCTGCTTGTGCTTCTGGTGATAATGGGATATGTATAGCCATTTGGTCACCGTCAAAATCCGCATTAAAAGCTGTACATACTAATGGATGTAATTTTATAGCTCTTCCTTCTACTAAAACTGGCTCAAATGCTTGAATTCCCAATCTATGTAGTGTTGGCGCACGGTTTAATAATACAGGATGGTCTTTTATAACCTCTTCCAATATGTCCCATACTTCTGGCCTTAGTCTTTCTACCATTCTCTTTGCATTTTTAATATTGTGAGCTATTCCACGTCCAACTAATTCTTTCATTACAAATGGTTTAAACAATTCTACAGCCATTTCTTTTGGAACACCACATTGATATATTTTAAGTTCTGGTCCAACAACTATAACTGAACGTCCTGAATAATCAACACGCTTTCCTAATAAGTTTTGACGGAAACGTCCTTGTTTTCCTTTAAGCATATCTGATAATGATTTCAAAGGTCTTCCACCAGCACCTGTTACTGGTCTTCCTCTCCTACTATTGTCTATTAAAGCATCTACAGATTCCTGTAACATTCTTTTTTCGTTTCTTACAATTATTTCTGGTGCTCCTAACTCTAGTAACCTTTTTAATCTGTTATTTCTATTTATAACTCTTCTGTATAAGTCATTTAAGTCTGATGTTGCAAATCTACCACCATCTAATTGAACCATAGGTCTTAAATCTGGTGGAATTACAGGTACAACATTCATAACCATCCACTCAGGTTTATTTTCTGATAGTCTAAATGCTTCCACAGTATCTAATCTTTTAATTAGTTTTGCCTTTTTCTGCTCGCTTGCTTTTTCTAATTCTTTTTTTAGTTTTTCAGATAGTTTTTCTATGTCTATTTCTTCTAGTAATTTTCTTATTGCTTCTGCTCCCATTTCTGCTTTAAATGAGCCTTTTCCATATTTCTCTTCTGCTTCATGATATTCTTTTTCTGATAATACTTGTGTCTTTGTTAATGAAGACGTTCCCTTATCTGTAACAATATATGAAGCAAAATATATAACTTTTTCTAGGTTTCTTGGAGAAACATCTAGTAATAAAGCTATTCTACTTGGAATTCCCTTAAAATACCAAATGTGAGCTACTGGTGCAGCAAGTTCAATATGCCCCATTCTTTCACGTCTTACTTTAGATTTTGTTACTTCTACGCCACATCTGTCACAAACAATTCCTTTATACCTTACTCTTTTATATTTACCACAATGGCATTCCCAGTCTTTTGTAGGTCCAAATATTCTTTCACAAAAAAGTCCATCTTTTTCTGGTTTTAATGTTCTATAATTAATAGTCTCTGGTTTTTTTACTTCTCCTTTTGACCACTCTCTTACTCTTTCGTCTGATGCAATACCTATTTTAATTTTATCGAAAATTTCTAGTTCATCCACTGCTTTTAGCCCCCTTGACTTCTATTTTTTCTTGTTTCTTAAGGATTTTTGCTCAATACACTGCTGTGCAATTCCATTTTGTCTGTGTAAAATCCTTTTTGAAACTATTTAATTATTTTACTCATCTAGCATATCTTGGTCTTCTAGCAAGTCATCTTCACCTAAGTCTGTATCATCTATTAGTATTTCGTCCTCATCTAGCATTCCGTCTATGTCGTCTAATAGCATATCTTCCCCAAGTTCTTCTCCGTCTTCTTCTATATATCCATCATTTAAGTCATTTTCATCTACAGCATCTTCTTTTCCAGAATCGAAATTAAAATCTATGCCGTCTTCTATATTTTCTTTTAATTCTAATTCCTTGTTATCTTCTGAGTATAGCTTTATGTCTAATCCTAAACTTTGAAGTTCTTTTATTAATACCTTAAATCCTTCTGGTACTCCTGGTTCTGGAACATTTTCTCCTTTTACAATAGCCTCATATGTTTTTACACGTCCAACTACATCATCTGATTTTGTTGTTAGCATTTCTTGCAATGTATAAGCTGCACCATATGCCTCTAATGCCCAAACTTCCATCTCTCCAAAACGTTGTCCACCAAACTGTGCCTTACCTCCTAATGGTTGTTGAGTAATAACTGAATAAGGTCCTGTTGAACGAGCATGTATTTTGTCATCTACTAAATGGTGAAGTTTAAGCATATACATAACACCTACTGTAATTGGGTGGTCAAAAGCTTCTCCTGTTCTTCCATCATATAGTATTGTTTTACCATCTTCTGATAATCCAGCTTTTTTCAATAGTTCTCTTATTTCTTCATCTGTTGCTCCATCAAATACTGGTGTTGCAACTTTCCAGCCCAATGCTTTTGCTGCCATTCCCAAATGTACTTCCAATACTTGACCTAAGTTCATACGAGAAGGTACACCTAATGGGTTTAAAACTATATCTACTGGTGTTCCGTCTGGCAAGAATGGCATATCTTCTTCTGGAAGTATACGAGAAATAGCACCTTTATTTCCGTGACGTCCTGCCATTTTATCTCCAACAGATATTTTTCTTTTTGTAGCTATATAACATCTTATTATTTGATTTACGCCAGGTCCTAATTCGTCTGAATTTTCTCTTGTAAATATTTTTATATCGACTATTGTTCCTGCTTCACCATGTGGTACACGTAATGAAGTATCTCTTACTTCTCTAGCTTTTTCTCCAAATATAGCTCTTAACAATCTTTCTTCTGCTGTAAGCTCTGTTTCGCCTTTTGGAGTTACTTTACCTACTAATATATCTCCTGGTCTTACTTCTGCACCTATTCTTATAATTCCATTTTCGTCTAAGTCTTTTAGGCTATCATCTCCAACGTTTGGAATGTCTCTTGTAATTTCCTCTGGTCCTAATTTTGTGTCACGACATTCACAATCATATTCTTCTATATGAATAGATGTATATACGTCTTCTTTTACCAATCTTTCATTAATTAATACAGCATCCTCGTAATTGTAGCCTTCCCAAGTTGTAAATGCTATTAAAACATTTTTTCCAAGCGCCATTTCGCCATTTTTTGTAGATGGTCCATCTGCTATTAGATCTCCAGCCTTAACTTTTTCTCCCTTTACTACAACTGGTCTTTGGTTAATACATGTTCCACCATTTGTTCTTTTGAATTTTCTTAAATGGTATGTATCTATTTCATCTTTTTTATTTCTAATTCTTATTTCATCACCAGTTACTTTTTCAACTATTCCATCAGATTTTGCAAGTACTGTAATACCAGAATCTCTTGCTGCTCTGTATTCTATACCTGTTCCAACTATTGGCGATTCTGCTGTAAGTAATGGAACCGCTTGACGTTGCATGTTTGATCCCATTAGAGAACGCTTAACATCATCATGCTCTAAGAAAGGAATCATTGCAGCCGCAACAGAAACAAGTTGTTTTGGCGATACATCAACAAAATTAACCTTATCTTTATCTGCAACTGTTATTTCTTCTCTATGTCTTACTCTAATTCTGTCATTTATAAATTTTCCTTCTTCATCAACAGGTTCAGAAGCTTGTGCAATTATATATTTATCTTCTTCATCTGCTGACATATACATAATTTCATCTGTAACTTTTCCGTCAACCACTTTTCTGTATGGTGTTTCTACAAATCCATATTCATTTATAATTGCAAATGAAGAAAGCGCAGATATTAATCCAATGTTTGGTCCTTCTGGTGATTCTACAGGGCAAAGTCTTCCATAATGTGTATAGTGAATATCACGAACTTCAAATCCTGCTCTTTCTCTTGAAAGACCCCCAGGGCCTAATGCAGATATTCTTCTTTTATGTGTTAGCTCAGATAATGGGTTTGTTTGGTCCATAAATTGTGATAATTGTGAACTTCCAAAGAACTCTTTTATTGATGATGTTATTGGTTTTGTATTTATTAATGTTTGTGGAGTAATAACATCTAAATCTTGTATTGTCATTCTTTCTCTTACTACTCTTTCTAATCTAGTAAGTCCAATTCTAAATTGATTTTGTAATAATTCTCCAACACATCTAATACGTCTATTTCCTAAATGGTCAATATCATCAACATTTCCTAAGCCATTATCTAGATTTAATAAGTAGCTTATTGATGCAATCATATCTTCATTTGTTATATGTCTTGGAATTAATTCTTCAATTCTCTCTTTTATAACATCATGTAATTTATCTTCTGGTGTTATATCTATTATTGATTTTAATACTTCATAATTCACATATTCTTTAATATGTAAGTCAGACAAATCCACATTTGGTAAAACTTTGTGGATATTTACTGTTCCATTTCCTATAATTCTTACTCTTCTATCATCAACTTTTACGTCTACAATATTTATACCCAGATTTCTAATATTTTCTGCTACTTCTTCTGAAATTACAGAATCTTTTTCTACTAAAACTTCTCCTGTTTCAGAATCTACAATATCTTCAAATGCAACTTTGCCTGTTATTCTAGTTGATAAACTTAATTTTTTATTAAATTTATATCTTCCAACTTTTGCTAAGTCATATCTTCTGTCATCAAAGAATAAACCATTAAACAAATTCCTTGCAGCATCAACTGTTGGAAGTTCTCCTGGTCTTAATTTTTTATATATTTCTATTAAAGCTTCGTCTGGTGTTTTAACTGTATCTTTTTGTATAGTAGCTGTAATTTTGGGTTCCTCGCCAAATAAAGCAATTATTTGCTCATCTGTTGCAATTCCAATCGCTCTTAATAATGATGTAACTGGCAATTTTCTAGTTCTATCAACTCTTACATAGAAAACGTCATTTCCATCTGTTTCATATTCTAGCCAAGCTCCTCTTATAGGCATTACTGTTGAAGTATAAATTCTTTTACCTGTTTTAGGGTCGAATTCTTTTGCGTAATAGCATCCTGGTGAACGTACTAATTGGCTAACTACAACTCTTTCTGCTCCATTAATAACAAAAGTACCACTGTCTGTCATAAGTGGGAAATCTCCAAGGTAAATCTCTTGTTCTTTAATTTCTCCTGTTTCACGGTTTATTAATCTTACTTTTACATGCAATCTTGTTGCATATGTAGCATCTCTTTCTTTTGCTTCTTCTAGTGTGTATTTTGTCTTTTCTTCCATATAGTAATCTAAAAATTCAAGAACTAAATTTCCAGAATAGTCAACTATAGGTGAAATATCTTTTAGTATTTCTCCTAGTCCTTCTTCTACAAACCAGTCATATGAATCTTTTTGTACCTTGATAAGATTTGGCATTTCTATAGAATCATCTATTTTTGCAAAAGTCTTACGAGTACATTTTTCATATTTGATGTCTTTCATCAAAAATCACCTCTAAAAAATATTAAGCAGAAAAATATATATCAAATCATTCAAAAGTCCTTCTTGTCTTCCTAAAGACATTTGCAATAACACAAACTTCCTGCTCTCCAAGTTCTATTATTTGCAAATATTTTTAAGAGCAATTCCTCTTTTAAACAATTTACATAACTATAAAATTTAACAACAAAAAAACTATTGACAAATATTACGTTTTGTCAATTTTCTTGTTGTTTGTTAATTTTCTTTTAAAAACACGTTTTCTATTTTTACCACCCTTGTTTCTAAATAGAATTAATGTCTCTCCATATTAACACATCTATAATCTAGTATACCCCATTCTAACGCAACTTGTCAATAGTTTCCATTTTATATTTTTAATTTTTTATGCACCTAAAATTGCACCTGCAGCGCCAAAAACTCCCGCTGACGCCAACCCCATTATTATTCCTGCCAAAATAACTCCTGCCATTACTGCTATACTACTTTTTTTAAAATCCATGTCTAGTAAGCTGGCTGCAAGAGTACCCGTCCAAGCTCCTGTACCTGGCAAAGGAATACCAACAAAAATAAATAATGCCCAGTATAGACCACGTCCTGCTTTTTCCTGAAGTTTTTTTCCACCTTTTTCTCCTTTTTCTAGGCAAAACTTAAAAAACTTTCCTATAAACTTTTTATCTGCTCCCCATACCAACACTTTTCTTGCAAAGAAAAATATAACTGGAACAGGTAACATATTTCCAATAATACAAATTAAATACAGTGGCAATATATCAATAGGGCCTCCCCATAAATTGCTAAGACCAATTGGTACAGAGCCTCTTAATTCTATAAGTGGTATCATTGAAATTAAAAATACTAAAAAATATTTTTTAATCATAATCAAACTCCATAATAAAATATTAACTGGGTAATATTTTATTATATAAACGTATAAATGTAAATAGTTTTTTATCAAATGCAAATTGTTATATATAGCAAATGATTACACATATTTTTAAAATAGAGGATAACCTAAGTCATCCTCTATTGTTTTATATTACATATTTTCTTATTAATGCTATTCCTGTTGCCATTATTGCTAAAATTGACATTGTTAGTATTATATATTGTCCTGTTGTTCCTGTTTGTAATGATAAAATTACTGGTGCATCATCTTGGTCGTCTTCGCCTTCTACTTGATTATTTGGTGTAGAATCTATATCTGGTGTATTACTTTCATTATAGTCTTCGCTTATTTCTGCAACATTTACTTTTAAATTCAAGTTATTTTTATCATTAATCCATGTTAATGTTATTTCTACTGTTGCACTTTCTCCTGGCTGTAATAGTGTATTTTCTAATTGTCTTGTTACTACTTTGCCCTCTACTTCTTCCCAATTTGGGTTATCTTCTTTTATGAATTTTAGGCCTTCTGGTATATAATCTGAAATTTCTTTAACATATCCTGCTATTTCTCCTTCGTTTGTTACTTTTATGTTATAAGTAAATTTTACAATTATATCTTTTAGTCTACTTTCTTTTATATCTACTTTAACAACTGGCTCTGGATCTTCATCACCTGTGTGCCCTGTTTTTACAATTGTTGTTTTTCCATCATATATTGTTATTGATGATGTTACCCATTTCTTTAATGCTAAGTCAAAATATTTTACTTTAACTTTTTCAATGTCTATATCATCCTCATCTGGCTTATTGTTATTTGGCTCTGAATCTACATCATTTACAGGTTTGCCATATTCATCACTGTCGTCTGAAATTTCTGCAGTATTTATTATTATTCTATCTGATGTGCTTGGCTCTTTTACCTTAAATACTACTTTTACATCTTTATAGTCTGGCTGTGTCATTGTTGATGGATTATATGCTTGTATTAAGTTTTCGCCTTCTTGTTTCTCTTGTTCTTTTGATAGGTAATCTGTTTCTATATATTTTGCTTCTTTTACATCTGTTGCTAATTCTCCATCTTCCTTGTACATTTTCCATCTATATTGTGTGTTAGTTTCATTTTCAGGTAAAAACTCTAAACCTTCTGGAATGTCATCTTTTACTCTCTTAGCATATCCTGCTTGATTTCCCTCATTATATATTCTTAATGTATATGTTACTAAATCTTCCGTCATAACACTTACAGGTGTTTTTGGATGTTCATATGTATATGTTCCATCTGCTTTTCTTGTAAACACTGGTATTCTTTCTGTTACTTCTTCTTCATTTACCTTTGTTATAAATTTTCTTAATGATAAATCAAATCTTTGTAAAACCAATTTTTCAAAATCATCATCGTCTTCTTGTCCTGGAATGTATTCATCTCCATTGTTTATTTCGTCATCTTTATAGTTTGGCAATGTTTCATCTGTTGGTAAAACAACACTTGCTGTTGAATCTCTATCTGATGTTGTATTTCCATTTATATCTACATATCCAGAAATTTCTGCTATATTTGTAATTTTCTTGTATATATTACTGTTTAATTTTACTTTGCATTTTATTTTTACATCTATATAGTCAATTCCATTGGTTGTTAATTTATCCAATTTTACTTTATCATTTCCTTGTTTTCTATCCTGGTAAATTGTATCCCTACTTGCTGAGTTTTGTGTGTCTAATGATGTTATGTCTGTTCTAACTGTTCTACCATCTCCGCTAACTGTCCATCCATAGCTTGCATTTAATTCATCATCTACTATAAATTCTAGTTGTTCTGGCAAATGGTCTGTTATTTCTGTAACATATCCATCTTCTTCACCTTCATTGTACACTCTTATTGTATATATTATTACATCTCCTAAGTCAACTGCTACTGGTGCCTTTGAATGTTTATATATTGCAGTTTTAGATGTTCCATTTAATAAGTTTGTTATATCTACTATTGGAGCTCTTAAATAATTATTGTTTTCATCTTTTAACTCAACACCATTTACTGAAGTTATAAACTTTCTTAATGATAAGTCAAATTCTGTTTTTATTGCTGGTTCAATTACCAATTTTTCAAAGTCTTCATCATCCTCGTGGTCATCTTCTTTAAATATTCTTGCATCAACATTAGCAGGAGTTGAATCTCTATCATCTATTTCTAATGCGTTATTGTCTTCTGCAATTTCTGCAATGTTTCTTAGAGTAATTCTTTCTTCTCCTGGTGTTGCTGTCACAACACATTCAACTTCTAAATCTTTATAGTCTAATTCTTCTTGATTAAATGCTTTTATTTCTGTATCTTTTAAGTATGTGCTGTGTATTACAGTTGCTCCTTCTATATATTCATGTTTTACAGCTTCCCATCCATATTTTTCATTTACTTTGCTATTTTCTGCTAGTTGTAGTCCTGCTGGCAATATATCTTCTACTTTTGTAGCATATCCTGCTGTATCCCCTTCGTTATATATTCTTATAATATATGTTACTATATCTCCTTTTCTAACTGTTACAGGTGTTTTAGTATGTGTATATATTGCTGTTGTATTTAAGGTTTTTCTATTATTTATTAATGGTGTAACATCTACTTGTGGTTCTCTGTTTTCTAGCCCTAAACTTTCTAGTTCTGTACCATTAACTTTTGTAATAAATTTTCTTAATGCTAAGTCAAACTCTGGTTTAACTTCTATTGGTTTAATTACTAATTGTTCAAAATCATCATCATCTTGTTGATTTATTGTTCCATAATTTGGAATATCTACATTTCCTGGTTCCGAATCTCTATCTGCCTCTTGATATATATTTGAATCATCTGTAATTTCCGCAATATTTTTTAACACTATTTTTTCGTTTCCAGCATTCATTGTTACTTCGCACTCAATCTCTAAGTCCTTATAATCTAGATTTTCATCATCAAATGCTCTAATAACTTGGTCTGCTAATTTATTTGTTCCAACATATGTTTTTCCATCGCCAGTTTTTAATACTTCCCAACCATTATTTGTATTTATATCACTGTTAGTTGCAAGTATTAATCCTTCTGGTAAAACATCTTCCACCATTGTTGCAAATCCATCTGTTTTACCCTCATTATATATCCTAATTATATATGTTACTTTATCTCCTGTATTTACTATTATTGGATTTTTGGTGTGTTCATATATTGCTGTAGTTCTTGTTCCTGATATTAAAGGTGTTAAGTCTACTCGTGGTATTCTACTATCTTTACCTGTTAATTCTACTCCATTAATTTTTGTTATAAATTTTCTTAAAGCTAGGTCAAATTGAGGCTTTGTATAGTTTATAGCTAATTCATCGTTAGCTTCTACTTTTTTTCTGTCTATTATTGCTATTGGTTGATTTGATGCTATTGCATTTGTTACAACCCAATATCTTATATCTGTAGCAAAATATGAAAAGTCTATTTTTATTTTAACTTCATTAACGTTTGTAGACATTGGTACAGAAATATAGAATTCCTTGTTTACTTCTATATTTTGTAATGTATTATTATTGTTATCTAATATAGTATAATTTTCTATTTCATTTCCATTACCATCTGTAAAAGTAACATTATATGTATATTCACAATTAATATTTTGTTTTATTTTATATGGTCCTACTATATATTTGTTATTTTCTACTTTTACTGTAGGATTTGTTTTTTCTATTTCAAGTGGTTTTACGGTACTATTTATTGATGGGCTTAATGCAGCTTGTGCATTTGCATTGTTTATAAAGTATTTTATCAATTTATTTGCTTGAGTATGTCTTGCTTCTCCATTTTCAAAGATGTATTCTCCACCTAATTTTTGGTTTATAGCAAATGTTCCATCTTCATTTTTTATATAGAATATAAATGAATCTCCTACTTGATATTCTGAGTTAGGATTTGTGAAATACCATATAGCTAATTGTTGTACCGCATCTATATCTTCATCTGTCAACTTGTTTTCGCTTTGAGGTATTCCTGCTTTTTCTAAAAGTTTATTTTTATACTCATTTGCTGTATTTTGTTCTTGTGCTGTTTTTGGTGCTACATATGAATTATCTAATATCCATAGCATTTTTTTGTATGTTTCACCTTCTGGTAGTACAGATAGATATTCTGCTGGTATTTTTTCTTGTTTCATATCAAAAGAGCTTGTATACAATTTTTTCTCTGTTTCTGAATTTCCCCAGTTGTTGCTACCAAAACCAATGCCTGCTCTTAAACAGTATATTGTTTCACTATGGTCAGCAACTGCTGAAGGGGTTGTTCCTGTTCCATATGAACATATTTCCCATACGTTTTTTCCATTAACTATGTACCCATTTCCAGATTCACGTAATAGTTCTAGTCCAAACCATTTATTTTCTGTTCTAGCACTAACCATACTAAACATACTTGTCATTAGTATAAACATAAGTGTTAACAATATAAGTACATTTTTCTTTTTTAGTTTCATTCCTTTTACCACCTTTTTATCTTTTATTATAATTTTATTTTATATTTTTTTCCAATGTAAGTCAATAACAGTATTTGCCTACTATTCCATAATGTTCTAAATCAGTGTTTGTGTCACTACGGATATTTCAAATACACATTTTGCCTTCATATATTACAATTATATTACATTTTGGTTACATTTTCAATACATTTTCCTAATTTTGCTATGGATTTACGGTTTTCCGCTATTTATTTTATTAATGCATTTCTGGCTAAAACACTGTCTGGATGTATAAGCTTTTTTTCATCTATTATATCTTTTATATTTAAATCTAACATATATAAAACGGCTACATCTAAATTTTTTTCTGATAATTCACGAACATATGGCACATCCTCCCATTTTCTATCATCTCCTGTACCATCTGCTATAAATAACATCTTGTCCATTAAACTCATATCAGCGCTTCCCGTTGTATGCACCCTTATAGCTTTGCACATTTCTTCTGTAAATCCATATTCTGTTTTTGCTATATTCGCTCCTATTTTAGCATGTAGTAAACTTGGACACTTTTTTTCTATATCATCTATTATCAATTCATTCTTTTCCATATATTCAAATGCGTCTTCTGGTAACATTTCTTTTGCTATGTCATGTATAAGTCCTACTAATTTTGCCTTTTCTACATCAATATTATATATTTTAGCTAATATCTCCATTCTGTTCATTGTACAAACAGAATGAAAATATCTCTTTTCTGATAATGTATTCTTTACTCTATTATCTATTCTTTCTAATAATTCCATTTCTTATCTTTCCTTATAAACATATTTTATTTTTTAGCACTATCTATTAACTTATCCAATAAATCTGAGTATTTTATTCCACATTGTTCCCACAATTTTGGATACATACTAATTTGCGTAAATCCTGGCATTGTGTTTATTTCATTAATATATATTTTATTATCTGCTTCTTTTATAAAGAAGTCTACTCTTGCCAATCCGCTTCCATCTACAGCATTAAATGCTTTTATTGCTAATTTTCTAATTTCTTCTATTTCCATTTTGCTTATATTTGCAGGAATTACAGTCTTTGAGTCTTTATTTTTGTATTTCGCATCAAAGCTGTAAAATTCATCTGCTGAAAGTATTTCACCTACTGTTGAAGCTTCTACTTTTTCATTTTTTAAAATTGCACATTCTATTTCTTTGCCTTTTATTTCTTCTTCTATCAATATCTTTTTATCATATTTTACTGCTTCTTTTATTGCTGTTTTTAACTCATCACTATTTTTAGCTTTACTTATCCCAACAGATGACCCAGAATTTGATGGTTTTACGTATGCTGGATATCCTAATTGTTTTTCTACCATAGAACTTACTTCGTCTAAGTTCAGTTCTTGTTCATTTAACTGATTATCTACAACTGTATATATATTGTTAAAAGCTTTTATATAAATATAATTAGCTTGTGGAATATTTGCTTTTTCAAAAAGAATTTTTGTATACACCTTATCCATTGAAACAGCAGAAGCCAACACCTTACAACCAACATATTTTACATTAAGTAACTCCAATAATCCTTGTATTGTTCCATCCTCTCCATACAATCCATGCAGAGCTGGAAAAACAACATCCATATTTTTTAAATATTCAATTTCATTATTTATCTTTTCTAGTTCCTGTGGTATTTCTCCCACTTGTAATATTTCTATTTCTTCTATTGGTTTTATATATTTATACCAATTTCCTTTTAAATCTATGTATATTGGAAAAATTTTATATTTCTTTTTATTCAGATTATTTACAATTGAAGTCCCAGAAACAATTGAAACATAGTGTTCTGTAGACATTCCTCCCATAATGACACCTAAATTCATCATTTCCCTCCTTTTTTACTTTAAGGACTGTCCCTTTTGGTCCCATTTGCTCAATTAGGGACTGTCTCCAATTGGGCAGAAATTTCGGTGAAGTTCATTCCATTTGATGCTTTTATTAATACTGCGTCTTCTTTTTGTAGATATGTTTGTAGTAGTTTTATTGCTTGCTCATTTTTTTCAAAGTTATATATTTCTTTTACGGTTTTTTGTGCTATTTTGCTTATGTTTTTTGCTTCTTCTCCTACTGTTATTAGGACGTCTATTTTGTTTTTATTTATTTCTTCGCCTACTTTTTCATGCAATTGTTTAGAGTATTCGCCAAGTTCTAGCATATCTCCTAATATTGCTATTTTTCTTTTGTTTGGTAGTTTTGCTAGATATTCAATTGCTGCTTTCATAGAATCATAATTAGCATTGTAACAATCATTTATTACTAATATTCCTTTATTATTTGTAAACATTTCCATTCTTTTTTCTGTCAATTTAAAATCTAGTATTCCTTCTAGGATTTTTTCTATATTAATTCCAAGTTTTAGTCCTACTGCTATTGCACACAGGCTGTTATATACAAAGTGTTCTCCTCCTATTTTTACTTTTACATTATATTCTTGCTCTTCCACTTTGGTATTAAATGTGCTTCCTTTTTCATTTTGTTGTATATTATATGCCATTACATTGCTTTTGTTTTGTATTCCATATGTAATTACATTTATTTTATGGTTATTTTCTAAGTTCCATTTGTGTAATAGGTCATTATCATTATTTATTATTAATGTTCCATTGTTTTGTAGTCCTTCTATTATTTCCATTTTGGCTTTTAATATATTTTCCCTTGAGCCCAAATTTCCTATGTGTGCTGTACCTACATTTGTAATTATTGCAATTGTTGGTTTTGCAATTTTAGTCAAAGTACTTATTTCTCCCAAATGGCTCATACCTAATTCTACCACCATTGCTTCTTCGTCTTTTAAGCTTAAAATAGTTAGTGGTAATCCTATGTGATTATTTAGATTTCCCTGTGTTTTTAATACTTTGTACTTTTTTGAAACTACTTCTGCTACAATGTCTTTTGTACTTGTTTTGCCTACACTTCCTGTTATAGCTATTACTGGTATTTTATATAAATTTCGTTTATATTCTGCAATTTGTTGTAATGCTTTTATTGTGTCTTCAACTATTATAATTGCTGAATCAGTATACTTTTTTATTATATCTTCTGGGATTTCCACATTTTCCAATATTAAACACTTTGCACCTTTTTTTAATACTTCTTCATATAACTCGTTTCCATTTACTCTTTCTCCTTTTATTCCAACAAATACATCTCCTGATTTTATCTCTCTGCTGTCTATGCAAAAGTTTTCACATATATCATATTCATTTCCACATAATAATTTACCTTTTGTTATCTTTTTTATATCTCCAACTGTTATATCAGCCATAAGTTTTACCTTCATCCTCTCTACTTTAGTAATTATATTTTATTTCAAATATTATATGCTATAATCATTTAATTAGCAACTATTGTTTTTCTATTAAAATAAGACACTGTGTTTACAATGCCCTATTTTTTTACTAATGTGTTAATGTTCCATTTGGCGTATTTACAATTACTAATATATCTTCTTCTTTGCCTGTTTCTGCATTTATATATACTAAAAAGTCTGTATCATCTACTTTTCCTTTAAATTCCCAACATAGCCTTTCTGTTCTCCATTTTGTAGGAATTATAGCTAATGCTTCACTTTCTATTTGCAGTTTTGGATTTAAATTTTCTTTTGCTTGTTCTTTGCTTATTTTGGCTTGTTGTATATTTCTTTCTTCATGTGAGTTTAAATATCCTTTTGTTTCTATTCCTAATACTTCTCCATTGTCTAATGCCACTTTTAATTTAATTAAATCAGAATAAATTGTTACTCCATCTTGCTCATAAGCATAATTAATTGTAACTATTCCACTTTCCTTTAAATAATAGGTTTCTTTCATATTGTCAAAACCTTTATCTTTTAAAAATTTTTTTCCAAACTCATCTGCCTTTTCTTGAGTTATTGTTTCTGCATTTACATCTCTATTGTAATTCATAAATACTACATGTCCGCCCTTCTCTGAAATAGAAATATATGCTTTATTATTTTTATCTTCCTTCAATTTCACTGTAAAATCATATGCTATAATATCTGTGTTTTCTGATTTTCCATTTGAAATTATTTCTTCAATCTTGTCTTCTCCTATGAATTCTTTCACTTTATTTCTTGCTGCTTCCTCATCTATATTTTCTCCTGTTAACCCTTTTTTTTCGCTCTTGGTCATGTGTTCTGAAAACGCTCCGTCATATATTAAACCTGAATATTCGCGAAAGTTTTCTTCCATGTTTCCAAAACTATCTTTTGATATATTGCTTACTTGTTGCGCAAATGCTACACTTCCTTTTTTGGTTAATTCGCCCCAACTGATTCTTCCACCATTTAAATCATTTGATAATTGATTTAATGTATTTTCTAGGTTTATACTGTAATCATGAAGTTGCTTTAAATTATCTAAGTCTTCTGTTGTTAATTTTTCATTATATATATTTTTTCTTGATAATGAATAACTATAATCACTTACTTGATTTAAAAATTTTGATGTGTTTTCTAGTTCTACACTGTCTATTGGTAATCTTGATAAATACACTTGTGCCAAATTAGCTTCTCTCCATACATTTGTTAGTGTTTCTGCCCCATGCTCTGGTGTACTTGAGATTAAAGATTTAGCCAAATAAGTTTCTACATTTTGAACATAATCTACCAACTCATAAAATGCCATATTATATTGATTTTCTGATGCTTGTCTATATTCCATTTGTTTTTTATAAATATACAGTCCCAATGCAACAATAATTACAATTAAACCTACCACTAAAGTAAGCATATGTCTATCTCTTAACCTATCTTTCCAATCATATACTTTCTGTTTTACACTACTCAAAAAAATCATCCTTTCTATTTACAAAATCTATGTTTTCCAATTGTCTTTATTAATGGTCTTGACCATATCCATTTATTAGTGGCCGTATCTGGATTAAAATAGTATATAGCTCCTTCTGTTGGATCCCATCCATTCAAAGCATCCCTTGCTGCTTTTACAACTGTGGAGCTCTCTTCTATTGCTACATTTATTTGTCCATCAGATACAGCCGTAAATGCACCCGGTTGATATATTACTCCCGCTATTGTATTTGGGAAACTCGAGTGTGCTACTCTATTTAATATAACTGCACCTACTGCAACTTGTCCTTCATAAGTTTCACCTCTTGCTTCGCCATTTATTGCTCTTGCAAGCAATTGTACATTTGAAACATTGCTTCCTTGACTTACTGCCTGAACATTTTTGCTTTTAATATATGTTATAATCTCAAATATTAAAATTAATATTAATAATGTAATTTTTATAAATCTTTTCACATTTTCCTCCTTTTTCACACTTTTTAATATTTTGGATTATTTTTTATAAATTATTCCATATTCTTTATTTTTTTTATAACTTATGTTAGAATTTTAATGAAAGGGGAAACATATGAAAAAGATTTTAATTTTTTACGCTTCTTATGGAGGAGGACATCTTTCTGCTGCAAAATCAATAAATAATTATTTAAATGAAAATTATCCAGATATTCAAACAGAATTAGTTGATTGTATGAAATATATTAATGCTGTTTTAGAAAAACTAACTACTGGTGCATATAGAGAAATGGCAAAAAAAGCGCCTAAACTTTGGAAAGAAGTATATGACCATTCGCAAAGAGGACTTCTTTCAAAAATAAGTAAAAATAGTAATAAACTGATGGCAAGAAAACTTGCTAAATTAATATTAGAATCCAGCCCTGATTTAATTCTTTCTACACATCCTTTTAGTAGCCAAATGGTAAGCTATTTAAAAAAGAAGGGAGAATTAAATTGCAAATTGGCAACCATTTTAACAGATTTTGAAATTCACGAACAATGGATAGTTGGTCATGAATATACTGATTTATATTTTGTATCTAATGAACATATGAAAGATGAGTTAATAGAACATAGTATTCCAGCATCTCAAATATTTGTGACCGGAATTCCTTTTTCTAATAGATTCTTGCAAAATTTTGATAGAAAAAATATATTTAAAATGTTTAACTTAGATATAAATAAAAAAGTTGCTTTATTTTTTGGCGGTGGGGAGTTTGGCTTGGGCAAAGATAAAACCGTACAAATTTTAAAAGATTTAATTTCTGTTGCAAATGATTTTCAGATAGTTGCAATAGCCGGAAAAAACGAAAAAATGAAGCTTGCTTTTGAAGAAGTTTTGTCTGACATGAACGTAGAAAATAGAGTACGTGTATTACCATTTACGGATAAGGTACCAGAATTAATGAGCATTTCTAGTGTTGTTATTACCAAACCTGGCGGGCTTACAACAACTGAAAGCCTAGTATCTAATTTGCCAATTATTGTTATTAATCCACTTCCTGGTCAAGAAGAGGAAAATGCATTATTTTTAGAGCAAAATAATGTTGGTGTTTGGATAAGAAAAGATGATAATCCAGAGGTAATACTTTCACAAATTTTTAATTCACCCAATAAATTAGCGGAAATGAAAGAACATACTAAACTATTGGCTAAGCCAAATTCTACTAAACAAATTTGTGATACTTTAGTTAATATTTTATAATATAGACATAAAAGACACACTCCATGAGATTTCATGGAGTGTGTCTTTTTCTTTATTATCTTTCTTCTGTATAGATTTGTGATTCTTCTTTTTTTCTACCTGAGCTACCTATTTTTCCTCTTTCAAATCTTCCACTTGTTGTTTTTGGTTTATTCTTAAGTGTTCCTGGTGTTCCTGGTGTTCTTGGTTTTTTTGCCAATCTCGCAACATATTTAATATTTGGTCTGGTTGTTGTATTATCAACCAGGTTGTTTTGTGCAAATTCATCAAGCTTAGATATCACTGGATTATTGATGCCATTATCTGCACTCTCTTTACTTTTTTCTGTGCCTTCTGTATTCCTTTCACTTCTTTTTCCGCCTTTTTCATTCCTTATTTTTTCAAGTTGTTCAACTATTTCTTTCTTTCTACCAGCAAGATATCCTTGTGTATTGCCAAATCGAGCCAACCTACCAATTACTGGAAGGAAATAAATTTTAGGTAGCTTATCTGCTGGTGCAATATATGTTCCATTACTTCCTTTTAAATATTCTTCCAGTGCCCAATATTCGCACATTAATAGTTCTTCTTCCATTGTACGTAATGATTCCTCATATTTTCTCAATGTCTTTTTTTCAGGTTCTAGTTGGTTTTCTATTATTCTTTTTCTAGCTTCCTCGCTATTCGTTCTTCTTTTATCCATCTCATAAGCTCTTACAATTCTATTTTGACGTCTTATAATTCCAATATAATATCTTATTTGTTGTTGCAATAGACCAATTTTGTCCTCTAATTTCATTTTGGGATTTTCTTTTGTATTTTCTATGTTTTCTATTTTCATCCCTGTATTTACATTTTCTTGTCCTTCCATATATTACTTTTTCTCTCCTTTCTGCAAAGTTGTCTCTAATTCTCTTTGTAGTTTTCTTATATCCTTTCGTAATTTATCATTCTCACTTAGTATCTTCATTAGCGTTTTTTCTGTCATATGTTTTTCCTCCTTTTATTATTTTTATATTTCTCGTCTTCCTTCTAGTGCTTTGCTTAATGTTATTTCATCTGTATATTCCAAATCTCCACCTACTGGAATTCCATGTGCTATTCTTGTTACTTTTATTCCCATAGGTTTTATAAGTTTAGAAATATATACAGCTGTAGCCTCTCCTTCTACTCTTGGGTTCGTTGCAAGTATTATTTCTTTTACTGTTCCATCCATTAACCTTGAAAGTAGTTCTTTTATTTTTATATCATCTGGTCCTATTCCATTCATTGGTGAAATACTTCCATGTAATACATGATATACTCCTTTAAATTCATGCGTCCTTTCCATTGCTACTACATCTCTTACATCTTCTACAACACATATAGAAGTTTGGTCTCTTTTTGCACTACTACATATTGGACAAGGGTCTGTATCTGATATGTTATAACATTTTGAACAATACTTTAAATTCTTTTTTGCATTTAATATTGCTGAAACAAATTCATTTGTTTCCTGCTCACTTGCATCTAATATGTGAAAAGCAAGTCTTGCCGCTGTTTTGCTTCCTATACTCGGTAATTTTTCAAATGCTTCTATTAGTTTTTCTATTGATGGTGAATAATATGACATATTTTTTCCTCTCGCTTTTACATCATTCCTGGTATGTTATACTTTCCTAAGCTTTCAGCTTGTGCTGAATCGACTTTTCTTAAAGCCTCATTTGCACATGTTAAAATTAAATCTTGTAACATCTCTACATCTTCTGGATCAACTACGTCTTTTTTTATTTTAATTTCTTTTATTTCTTTGTTGCCAGATACTTTAACATATACTGCTCCTCCTCCTGCAGTTGAGTCAAATTCTTTGTTTGCTAATTCTTCTTGTGATTTTTCCATATCTGCTTGCATTTTTTTTGCTTCTTTCATTAGTTGGTTTATGTTCATTCCTCCAAATCCTCCCATTCCTGGGAATCCACCTCTTTTTGACATCTTTAATTTTCTTCCTTTCCTTTTAGTCTTCTATTATATTAATTGGTATATCCAAATCTGCTGGTAAATTGTCTATTGGATCACTTTGTATTTTATTTACCTGTTCAGTTTTACCATCTATTATTTTAATTTTCATTTCCTTACCATATTCCATTGAAATAGCTTTTTCAAGCTCTGCTATATTTTCCGCTCTTTCTATTACACTTTTTATAAATGGTGTTACTCCATTCTTAAATTCTATCCCAATAACTAGGTCATTTAGCTCTACTGGCGTTGCATTTATCAAATTAGTATATAACAATATTTTACCAGACTTTTTTAAATTGTTCAATATATTGGGCCATTTTTCTCCTGTTGAGCCCTCTTTACCATTAATCACTTTTTTGGTTATTTCATTTTGTGGTACAGTTTTATCTACCTTTGGAGTGTTCTCAACTGGCACCTTTGTGACTTTTACACCATTTTTTACTTGTTCCTCTAATTTTTGTAATCTTGTGTTTATTTCTTCTAGTCCTGTTATGTTTTTTACATCTTGACCTTTATTACATAATTTTATAATTTCTACTTGAAACATTAATCCCTTTTGTGATGACCATTTTATTTCATTACTTAAATTTGATAAATCATATATTATTTGCAATAGTCTTTCTTTAGAAACATTATTTGCAAGCCCTTTTATTTGTGTTATTTCTTTTTCATTGTATATTTCTAAAGTTTGACTAGTTTTATACACTAAAATATCTTTAAAATATTTGATTATCTCCCAAATTAAGTTACTTATGTCTTTACCTTGTTTTAATACTTCGTTTACTACTTTTAGTGCATTATCCACATCATAATTTATAATTGATTCTGTTATTCCACTTATATATTCTAGCTTTGGAATTCCAACTAGTTCTTTTACTAGCTCTTCATTTATTTGATTATTTCCTTCTTGTAAACATCTTTCTAATATGCTTAAAGCATCTCTCATTGCACCTTCTGATAATACAGCTATAATTTTTAGCGCCTCTTTTGTTATTTCTATTTTGCTTTCATCACATATATATTGTAATCTTTTGTCTATATTTTCATCTGATATTTTTTTAAAGTCAAATCTTTGACATCTAGAAAGTATTGTTGCTGGTAATTTTTGTGGTTCTGTTGTTGCTAAAATGAATTTTACATGTGCCGGTGGCTCTTCTAATGTTTTTAAAAGTGCATTAAATGCGCCTGTTGACAGCATATGTACCTCATCAATTATATAAACTCTATATTTTGCAAGTGTTGGCAAAAAGTTTACCTCATCTCTAATAATTCTTATGTCATCAACACTATTATTTGATGCTGCATCCATTTCTACTATATCTGTTAAAGCTCCTGACAACGCAGCTTTGCATATTTCACATTCATTACATGGCTCTCCATCTTTTGGATTTAAACAGTTTACAGCTCTTGCTAAAATCTTTGCTGCAGAGGTTTTACCTGTACCTCTTGTACCATTAAATAAATATGCATGTCCTACTCTATTTGATATTATTTGGTTTCTTAATGTTCTTGTAATATGCTCTTGTCCTACTATATCTTCAAATTTTTTTGGTCTAAATTTTCTATATAGTGCAGTATAGTTCATATATTTCCCTCCCACTTTTAGGTTGCGGGCGATTAAAATCGCCCCTACATTTTTCATAGGCTACTTTACACTTTCTTTTAGATTAAGATTTACTTAATAGAGTAATTTATTTGTTAGAATTTTAGCCATTCTATGGAAGATAAACACCACACAAAAGTATCTACTTATTGCTGCTTCCTTCCGGACCTGACAAGGTTCATAGGCTTTTATTGGTTTTACCCTCCATACAATGGCTAAAACTCTTTGCTTTTTGATTATACACTTTTTAATTAATTTTGGCAATAGGATTTTTAAGTATTTGGCTTATTATTATTTTCTTCTTGATTTTCTGTTTGATTTTGTTCTTGTGTTGGCTCTTGTTCTTCATTTCCTTTATTTACTGGTACTTCTTGTTCAGGTTTTACTACTTTTTTTGTGCCTCTTATTATTACTCTATCCATTGGATCATATGAATCTCTTGAAATTAACGCTTGTGACACAACTTCTCCATTTAATTTTAATATTTTATATGTTTCACTGTTGCATCCATCAAATCCATTATCCTCTATAACTTCCTTGCCTTCGTCCATTGTTGAATCGTTTTTGTACCTTGTTGTACGCGATATATATGATGTTACTTTTGACTGAATTACTACTTCATATTCATTTTCTTCTTTTAACCCATGAATTTTGGCTGTAGCTATTCCGCCTCCTGCTGTGGTTTCTATTTTTATTGGATATTTTCTATTATTCTTAAATTGAAAATCTACTGTGCCCCAATTTACAGTTGCATCTCTTCCTGCCGGTACATATGATGTTTCGAAGCAATGATTACTTCTGTCTGTAATCTCTAAGTTTGCTAATAGTACTGCATTATATAGTGTGGATGAAATTTGACAAATTCCTCCTCCAACATCTTGTATTACTTTACCACCTGCATATGCAGCAGCTGCTTTATACCCTGCACTAATTGTTCTTTCTCCTACTGTTTGATTATATGAGAACGTTTCTCCTGGCATAAGTACTGTTCCATTAATTGCTTTTGCAGCTAATTCTAAGTTGTTGCTTCTATTGTAGTTTCCCGAATTATACCTTGTTGTATATGTAGATAATTGGTCTGGGAATGCTTTTTCTCCTAAATCTGCTATTGTTTTTTCTGGTATAGTTATTTTTAATGGTATTTCATATTCTTGTTTATCTGCTTGTATAATTTTCTCCGCTTCTTCCATTGTTATATTAAAATCCATACCATTAACATGTGTATATACTTTAAACGGATTTTCTTCTATATATGCATCTTTTGGTTCCTTATATATTTCTTTTCTTATTTTTTCTAAATTTATTGGTTCTGGGTCTGCTTCTCTTACAGGTAATTCTATTATATTATTTTTGCTGTTAATATTTTTAATTTGTACGTAAAGCATTTCCTTAAACTCTTCACTATTTAGTTTGTTTCCGCTTTTTTCCTTTTACTATAATTAGTTTATTGCCTTCTATGTAGTAGCTATTTTCTACTACTGCATTTGGTAGTTTTGCTGAAATTTCTCTTATTTTGTTTTGTAAAGTTTCACTATTTATAATCAATTCGGGTTCAATATTGATTTTATGCAATTTTGCAAATAAAATTTTATAATTATTTACTACAATATTGTTTTCTTTTCCCACGTTATATGCATTGCTAATAGCTTTCTGATTATCAAACTGTATTCCGAATTGGCTATTATTTACTATGGTTTCGTAGTCATTATATTTTAGAGTTATATCACTTGTTAATTTTTCGTTTATAATATTGTCTACTTTTTTTAGTGCTTCTTCTTTTGTCATATTTGAAACGTCTATATTTAGCACATATATTCCTGATAAAATATTTGTGTTTTTAATATTTAGCATAGCAAATATTACCGAAAATACAGATACAACACATATTAATACTGCCATTATAATTATAAAAGTTATTTTTCTTTTATCTTCCTTGGCCTTTTCTCTTCGTGATTTTCTTGTCTGCCTCACTTCTTCTTGTGTTTCTTCCTTTATCTCTCCTATGTTTTTTTCTTGGTCATTTTCTAATTTTACCGTTTTTTCCTCATCTTTCTCCATATTGTACCCCTTTATTTTTATATTTGCTTTAGTATATATTTATACTTTATTTTAAATTTATATTACCATATAAATTTTTATTTTACAATATTTTTAATTTCAAGTCTGGTTAGTAACTAAAATCTTTATTAAAATTATTATTTTTTGTGGACTTTTATGTGTATTTTATATATAATTTTTATAAAAATAAGAAGGTGATTTTAATGATTGGCGATATGATTGCTAAAGCACGAAAAGACAAAAACATGACTAAAACTCAACTTGCTAAACTTATAAAAGTAGATATAGGGCATATTACCCATATAGAAAAGGGAGAACGCGTACCAAGCCATAGACTATTAAAAAGTATATGCAAAGCTTTAGATGTTCCTTACCAAACTTTTATGTTTATGTATGATAAAGCTACATATGACGAGCAAGATTATTATAAAATTTTTAGACATATGTCATATAACAAAGTCTTGGCCTTTGATGGCATGGCTGACTTTATAGATTGCCCAACAACAGCTTCTGGAGCTGCTTTTGCCGTTAAAATGCCTGATAGTTCTATGGAACCTAAAATAAAGAAAGGAGATTACCTTTTCGTTGAAATAAACTCTCCATTAAGTAGTGGCGATATTGCTCTTGTTAAAATAAGAGGTCAAATATACATACGTAAATTTTCTGTAAGAACCACAACTTTAATATTAAGATCACTTAATAAAGACTACAAGTCCATATATTTCAATGAGTATGACGAATTTACCATTATTGGCAAAGTTGTGGGTATTAAATAATTTAAATTTTTTTTGATTTTTTTGTAGAAAATACTTGAATATTATTTTATTTAATAATATAATTTAGTATGTAATATTAAACAAGAGATAAACAAGGGAGATATAAAAATGGAATTAGTAAAAAATGTTTTTTTTAACACAGATAAATTGGTAGAAAATGCTAAGGTTAAAATATCATATGTAGGTAAGCTTTTTCAAGAAAATTCTAGTGAAGTTTATCTTCATTATGGATTTGGCTCAAATTGGGATAATGTTAATGAAATTAAAATGGAAAAAACAGAACTTGGATTTCAAGCTGAAATTGAATTATTATCAAGCGATACTTTAAACTTTTGCTTTAGAAATTCAAATAACGAATGGGACAATAATGAAAATGCAAACTATATATTTCCTATAGAAAAAGTAGAATTAGCTTTAGTTGTTCAAGAACAAAATGATAATGAAATCGTAGAACATAGAAGACTTAGAAAATCTTATATTTGGAGTAAAAAAGTAAGGCTTGCTATTTATAAAGTTATAACTTATTTGCCAAAATTAATTTCTGGAAATTATAAAAGAAAAGTAGAAGAATAAAAAACTGACATTAGTCAGTTTTTTTAAATTACTATTCCTCCATTTATAGAAATTATTTGCCCTGTTGTATAATTGTCTTCTATTAACCATTCTATGCATTTCGAAATATCTTCTGTCTTCCCAATTTTTTCTAATGGTATCTCTTGTATAAAATCTTGTTTATCCTGTTCTGGTATATTTTTACTCATATCTGTGTCTATCATCCCTGGTGCTATAGCATTTACTCTTATATTAGATGGTCCCAATTCTTTAGCCAATGCCTTTGTAAATCCATTTAATGCAGCTTTAGCAGTTGAATAATGAACCTCACAAGATGCTCCTGTTATTCCCCAAATTGATGAAATATTTATTATACACCCCTCTTTATTTATAAGCATATGCTTTGTAGCTTCTTGTGTGCAATAAAATGCTGAATTCAAGTTGATATTTAGCATATCATTCCATTCTGTATCTGTTATATCTGTAAACAATTTCATTTGTGATATTCCTGCATTGTTTATAAGTACATCTATTTTTTTAAATTTTTCTATAGCAAATTCAATTAGTCCTCTGGCTTCTTCTCTATTGGAAACATCTGCCTTATATGTGTAAATTGTTATTTTTTCTTCTTCTAGCTCTTTTTTTATTTGTTCCGCTATTTTTTCTGATTTATTGTAATTTAAAATAATATTATATCCTTTTCTCGCTAAAGTTTTTACTATACTCGCACCAATTCCCCTTGAGCCACCAGTTACAATCACAACTTTATCCTGCATACTTTTTTCTATCCTTCCTTCCAAAATTTCTATTAGCACCTTTATAGGTACTAGTTAATGAATGACAATTTGGACATAATAATATAAGATTATTTTCTTTATTATTTTTATAATTACCATCTATATGTTCTACTTCTAGAGGAATAGAATTGGTATATACATTTTTCTCCCCCCAGCCACATCTTGCACATTTGCCTTTATATTTACGAAACAGATAGGTTTTTATATGCATCGAAATTTGATACTCTCCTCTTAGCCCTGTCTCATTGCCTTTTTTCCAACGTTCTATATATGTAATATATTCATACTCCTTTTGGCATTTATTATTACAAAATTTTTTGTGTTTATCTATTGGTTTATTGCAACAAATACAATTCATTATAAACAATCTCCTATTGGTACTCAAAAAGCTAGACAAGTTTATAACAAGTCTAGCTTTAAGTATTGGAGCCACTTGTCCGATTTGAACGGACGACCTACTGATTCATACTACTATAACTTTCGCTACCATATTTCTATGTTTGTAGTCTGGACTTTCTCTTTACCATAGCTTATGCTTTAGGTACACCGTATAAAGTCTCTACACTCGGATAAATCCTAGCTCGGGATTAACATTTGACAGCCTTCCCCGAATTAGCGGTGTCCACTTTATATGTTTCCATATAAAGGTGCAAGATAGTTCAAAATAAAGTAATATACTTTATCTATCCCACAAGTCAGTTGCTCTACCAGCTGAGCTAAAGTGGCATATTTAATTGGTGACCCCGACGGGAATCGAACCCATGTCTCCGCCGTGAAAGGGCGATGTCTTAACCGCTTGACCACGGGGCCTTTTAAAATCTTTCTAGGATTTAAGTTTCAGCTTAAATCCTAGTCTGGTGAGCCATCGCGGACTCGAACCGCGGACAACTTGATTAAAAGTCAAGTGCTCTACCACCTGAGCTAATGACCCAGATTTTAAGCCGTGCGCCCTCTGGGCTAACACAAGCTTAATTTTAACCCATTTCTTTTTATTTGTCAATAGTAATTTGAAAATTTTGTGTTTTTTTTGTAAAATTTTATGCATTTAATTTTTCTAGTAGTTCTTCTACATCAACACCATGAACCTCACATGCTTCTTCTATAGTCTCTGCTTGTGATGCTGGACAACCTAAGCAATGCATTCCTATGCCTAATAGTATTTCTGCTTTTTCTGGTGCTACTTCCATAATTTCTCCTATTTTTGTGTCTTTGTTAAATTTCATAATTATTTCTCCTCCTCTATATTATTTCAATGTAATTTTACATTGTTGTTTATATTATCATTAAAAAATTATTTTTAATAACAAATTGCTATTATACATAAAGCTTCCTAAAAATGATTTCTTTATGCTCAATATAATTGTACTGTCTGGAATCATAGGTGATATAAAAGATATTATAGCCATTACAAAATATATTATTAGTAGTGCTTCTGCTAAGCCATATATTATGCCCCCTAATTTATCAAATTGTTTTATTATTGGTAATTTTGTTATCCAGTTTGATATTATTTTTAATACTACTAATAATATTTTTGCTATTATGAATAATATTATCCATGTTCCTGCATTTATAATTGTAATTGCAACTTTTCTTGCTGTTGCATCTGCTACTTTTTCTCTAATATCATCTGATGTGTTTTCCATAGTTTCATTTATATATTTTTCTACCACAGTTGGCATTGTTGTATTATCATTTATAGTTTCCGTATTATTTTCTATTTCTTCTTTTGTTTCATTTCCATCTTCTGGTTTTACGATGATGTTTTTTATAGATTTTTCCAAGTCATCATCTATTTGTGTGTTATTTATAATAATATTTGCAACAGGCTTAAACAATATACATGCAATTACTATTGCAAGCACAAATGATATTATTTTTAGCAGGCATCCTGTTAGCCCCCTCTTATATCCTAATCCTATGCATATTAACAATACAGCCAATATTATTAAATCAACAATTATCATATGTAGCCTCCTTTATAAATTTATTATTTCTATCTTGTCTCTATATATTATTGCTGCCGCACCGTCGCATAGTACTACATCTTTCACTTCTTGCAATGATTTATATCTTTTTATAAGCCATCCATTTGTATGAATAAATTCTACTTCTGAACCTATGTTTATAGCTATTGTCTCACTTCTGCAATATATATTTTTAGCTACTCCTTCTACTGTATATTGAATAATTTTATTATTAGAAATATTCCTTATTTCTATATTAGTATCTGCACTAAACAATCCTGTTGTTTGTTCTGTTGCTTTTATAGCATAATTTTCTAATTCTATATCTGCTTTTTTCGTATTTTCGTCCAGTTGCATAATATTTTCGTCTATATCATTTGTAATTAAATGTATAGAATTATCATACATACATATTAATTTATTTTTGTCATGATATTTTAAATTTATTATTAAATCATTTGAATTGGCTGCATATGTATATACAATTGCCTGTGAAGGCTCTTGTTTTGCTTTATCCATTGAAATTGTTTTTATATTAGATTGAATTACTGTTCCAGTTGTATTAACTTCAGCAAAGCTAAGATACTTATTGTCTTTTGATATACATGCATCTACAGCACTCGTTTTCGATAAATATGTTTTAAATAATTCATTTCCCTTTGCATCATAAACTACTATAACAGATTTATATGTTGTCCCTTTTAAAATTATACTTACATAGCCATTTTCATTAACATCAATTTTAGAAACATTTCCTTCTACTTCTGTTTCCCACACTATGCTGTTATCACAAATCAAATATACTTTTTTACTATTTTTTTCTCCTATAACCAAATATTTTCCCTTTGCATCATATATTGGAACATTTATCTTTACCTCTAATTCGTTTTCCAGCTTTCCTGAGGCATTGTATTGTTTTAGTTTATTTTCTGACAATATACATATATATTTATAATATCCTATTATATTTGTGTTTGTTTCATATCCTATATCAATTGCTGTTGTATTTTCACCTGAGATATTTTTTCTAAACAAATAAACATCCATAACATTTCTAAAGTTTTTATTAAGACAATATATTATTGCTAAAATGCTTATAGTTAATAATACTACTATAATTGATATTGTTATAGCTAATTTTTTTTTATTTATTTTTTTTGTTTCTTTTGGTTGAAAGTCTATAACATTATTTCTCATATGTGCTCCTAAATAATAATATATATATTTTATATCAGTTTTCTTGTTTTTTTTCAATACTTTTTTATAAAGAATCGTTATTGTATATTTTATTTTTTAGTATACTACTTTGCACAACATTTGTTGCAAAGGTTGAACAATTTTTTAAATTTTTGTTGACATTTCTTTAAAATAGTGCTATTATATTTATTGTTATAGCTTTTGGGTTAGTAGCTCAGTTGGATAGAGCACAGGCCTTCTAAGCCTGGGGTCGGGGGTTCGAATCCCTCCTGGCTCACCACTTTTAAGAGATTTATCATCTCTAACCGAGATTTAAGAAATATTTATGTTTTTGTATAAGTATTTCTTATTTTTTTATACTATTTTTCATAATCTATCTTTACCAAATATTCTTTCAATAGCCTTTCCTGTTTCTAACTGTCTCTGATAATCACTTCTTGTGTATCTATTAGTTGATGTAATGCTTTAATGTCCTAACCAGTCTTGTAAATCTCTAATATCTACACCTTCCATATGTAGTAATGTCGCATTTGAGTGCCTTAATCCATGTGGTGTAACCTTTTTCATCTTATTTCTTCTAATAATTTTTCCAAATCTTTTTGTAAAATAATTAGGTAATATGAAATCTCCACTATCATGTACAAATAAGTATCCATCATATTTATAATTGTAAGTATTTCCATAGAATTCTTTACATCTTTCAATTCTATTTATTTTATTTATAATATCTTTTTTTATTTCTGGAAATATTGGTAAAGTTCTTGTCCCTTTTTTAGATTTAGTTTTGTCGAGAAAGTAAACTCTTTCTTCTGCATCTTTACTATCATCTTGTAATGCCACATGATTTATTGTAAAATAATTCTTTTCCAAATCTAAAATTTCAATTCTAATACCAAGTATTTCGCTTCTCCTTAATCCATAATAGCTAGCAAATTTAGAAGGTAAATAAATTGGATCATCTTCTAAAACATCAAATAAATTTAATATTTCTGTTCTATTATAAACAGAAACTTCTACCGTTTCTTCTTTAAGAGGGTCTGTTAATTCTATCGGATTATATCTTATTAATTTTTTTCTTAGTAATGATTTAAATGCACTACTTATATTATCTTTATAATGGTCAATAGATACATCCTTTAATTTTTTTCTCTTCTTAAAAAATTAAAAAAATCGTCTAAATCATCAACAGTTATTTCTTTTACTTTTTTCTTATGCTCTTCCATTGAAAAATATTCTTTTAAGTATCTTTCAACATTTCTTTTATATCCTACAAATGTATTCCTTTGAACTGTATGTTTAATCACATTGTATAACCAGTATTTCATATACTCGTAGAAATCCCAATCAGCTTTTGTTTGTACATTTGAATCAAAATTAGTTGTATTTAACTGTACCATATTACGAAATTTTGTAATATTAAGAGCTACATTTTCTTTTCCCTCATTATTCTTATCTATCTCATCTTGGAATAAACTCACAATTTCTTTTGTAACTTTATTAGCATTTCTTTGATTTCCTCTTTCTGCATTAATTCCTGTTGTAGCCCAAAAGTGTTTCCATTTATCATTAATATAATATCTTATTATGCATTGATAAACGCCATCTTTATCGTGAACACAATATGTTATGTCCTTCCAAATGTGATTATCTTTTATAGCATTTTTAATCCTTTTCAATAATTTTTGTTTACTCGCTTCACTTAACATTTTTCTCCTTTCCAAAAAAGCAAGCAGAATTTATCTAATTACTATTTAGCAATTATAACATATTCCTTCTTACCTAACAATGCTCAAAAATTTTTTTATTTTTCCATTAAATACTTTCTAGTAGTGGAAAAATAAATGGTACTGCTACAAGAAATTGGATTAGCAAAAATAATATAAATATAGATACACAAACCATTATATTAACAGACGATTTAATTTTAGGAAATCTCATAAAAGGTGTATTAAGTGTACCAGTTATTGCTTTTTCTGGTATAAGTAATTCATATCAAATTTTAAAAGCAATAGACAATACAAATATACAAAATATTATTTTTACAGTACGTGCTGTAGATAATCAGAACTTGGACTATATTATAAATAGAATATTTATGGATTTGATACCACTTGGCTACAATTTAGAAACCAAATATGTAAGAGATTATAAAGATATTTTAAAAGATGATTTTTTAAGCTTATACCAATTAATAAAAGTTGCTTAGTTTGTGTAAAAAGAAATGTATTTCCATTTTACTTAATTATAATTAAATTTTTATTGTAAATCATATGAAAGAAAAAGAGGATTCCATTTGAAGTGAACCCAAATTGTTAGACAAAAAAGTTTAACAAGGAGGGTTCATTTTTTATGAGTAAATATTCAAATGAATTAAAATTAGAAATCGTAAAATATTGCATTGAGGAATTTCATAGCAAATATGATGCTGCTAAAAAATTCAATATTCCAAGTCCAACACCAATAGATAATTGGATTAGAAAGTACAAAGAACATGGTGTTGAAAGACTTATTAAGCAGAATAAATCTTCATACAGTGGAGAATTTAAGCAAAGTGTGATAGAATATATGCATAACAACCATTTATCAGCTACAGAAACAGCTATACATTTTAGATTAGGATCAGTTGATCGAGTATTGAAATTGGAACGTATATATTATGAGGAAGGACCACAAGGACTCTATATAGAGCAACGTGGAAGAAATAAAAATATGAGTTCTAAACCAAAAAAGAAAAAAATATCTAATGAAAATGAAGAAGATTTAATTGAAGAAGTACAACGACTTAGAATGGAGAATGAATACTTAAAAAAATTAAATGCCTTAGTTCAGGAAAGAATCAAGCGAGAGAACAAGAAAAAGTAATTGTTGTCAATGAATTAAGGCATAAATATAGCTTGAGAGAATTATTAAAATTAGCTGAAATGCCAAGAAGTACATTTTATTATCATTTAAAGAATATGCAAAAAGAAGATAAATATAAAGTAGAAAAGGATGAAATACTATCAATATTTCATGAAAATAAAGGACGTTATGGTTATAGAAGAATAACATTAGAAATGAGAAATCGTGGCTATATAATAAACCATAAAACTGTTGCAAGACTAATGAAAATAATGGGATTACAAAGTATTCAAAGACCCAAAAGAAGATATAATTCATATCAAGGAACAATAGGAATAATAGCAGATAATCTATTAAAAAGAGATTTCAAGGCTAATAAACCAAATGAAAAATGGGCTACAGATGTAACCGAATTTAAAGTTAATAATGATAAACTTTATCTATCTCCAATAGTAGATTTATTTAATGGCGAAGTAATAAGCTTTAATTTATCTAGACATCCAGCCTTTAATCAAGTAGTAGATATGTTAGAAAAAGCATTTATGAAAATACCCAATAATACTAATTTAATATTACATTCTGATCAGGGATGGCAATATCAAATGAAGCAATATCAATATCTTTTAGAGCAAAAAGGTATTAGGCAAAGTATGTCTAGAAAGGGTAATTGTTTAGATAATGCTTGTGCAGAAAACTTTTTTGGAATATTAAAATCAGAACTTTATTATATAAAAGAAAAAGAATATAAAAATATAGAAGAATTAGAAAAAGATATAATTGAATATATAGAATATTATAATAACAGAAGAATTAAGAGCAAACTAAAAGGAATGTCCCCTGTTCAATACAGAAAACATTCCCTGTTAGTAGCCTAATTTATACTGTCCAACTTTTTGGGTTCAGTACAATTTGGATAACCTCTTTTTTGTTTATATATCTCATAAATTTTCATTATATTTAAGAAAATATGTTCCTACATGTATTTTATCATATCCATTTAATTTTTTATAAGCAATAACTTTATATCCTAATCCCCAATACTCTCTTGTACCACCGTCTGCATACATCATACTGTCAAAACTTATACAAAAAATTGGCAATTTATTTTCTTTTGCTCTAGTATAATCAATAACAAAGAATATTAAACTTATAATTACTAAAATAATTACAATAAATATAATTATTTTTATGAATTTCATATTCATCACCCCTTATCATAGTATCATACTTATATATGATAAAGCAAGCTATCTGCAACTATTGTTCCATCTTTTAGAGATACCTCTACTACAACTTCTAAAATCAATTCATTATTCTCTTTTTTTAATGTTCTTCCTAATTCACTAATATGCTCAACTTGATTAAAATATTTTTTATTTGCTTCCTGATTTATAAAATCAGTAATATCACTTTCGTTAAGTACAATATTATTGTAACTATCAAATTCGCCTGAATTAACTGAATAAAATGCTGTTATATCTCCTTCTGAACCTATTGCAACAAATATTAAGTCCATCGTATCATAATTTAAAAGTTTTTTGGTAAAGGTAAATGAGTATTCTCCGTAGTCATTATTGTAATTTGAACTTGACAATGTATAATCATTGAAATTAGATATTTTACTATTAATAAATTCTTTGCCTGTAGTTAGGGCCTGTTCTTTTGTTATTTTAGAACTTCTTAATAAATTAGATTTTTGTAGTTTTTTTATAAATCCAAATGTTGCATTATCTTTTACTAGATATTCTGTTTGTTGTGCATCTACATATACATCCACATCATTATATGAATATGAATAGTTTGCTGTTACATCATTGGTAAGTATATTCATTTTTTTTATTTGTTTATTATCATTTATTTTCTCATTATGTATAGCTTTTACTGAGAAAGTTATTCCAAGGATAATTAGAATACTAATTGATATTGTAATAATAAATTTAGCAGATTTTTTCATTTTATTCCTCCTTTTTAATAAATAGTTTGGTATATATCACCATTTTCATATCTGCTTTGCATCCTAGTTTTTGCGGCAGACCCTTTTAAGAAAGAAATCCAATAATCTGCATGTCTAAAGCCCTCAACAACTGTATCACTTTTTGCTTTTTCAAAAAACAATCTGTTCCATTCTGTCATTTCTCCTATAATTGTAGTTACAGTCCATCCAACAGCTAGCTTTGCTCCTTTGTTTTTTGTAACATCTACAATATTTCCCCAAGAGCCACCAGTAGAACCTACATTGCATCCATACCAGAGTGCGATTTTTAAATTATTTAATGAACCATTAGGAATTGTACTTATAGCTATATAGTTGCCTGTACTGCCTGCCCCTTTACCTGTTAAATATGTATTTGCACAACATTGAATTATTCCAGGAGCCCCATGCCCAACAGCAACGAATACTTTCGATTCTTTAAGACAATCTAATACTACTTTATTCCCATTTGATTCATATCCTCTACAAATATATCCCATACCTGTTATATGGTTGCGAGAATCTGTATACATGTGAGTAGCATATGGTAAATCTGCTGTTGAATAACATATACTTGCAACTCCTGACGCTGCACAAACATAACCACTAAAAAAAATTAAAAATGTACTAATTACCATTGTAACAATTAAAATTCTTTTTTTCATATTTTTCCCCTTTCTATTTTTAATAATTTTGTGATTTGTACATTATCCCTCCTTTCTAATATAAATAAATATTAAGTATAATTAGTATTGCTTTAATATTTATATCATATTTATTATTAGTTATAGCTAAAAAGGGAAAAAAGGGGAAATTTTTAATCATTTGTCATTTATTGAATTGTTTATTGTTGTCAAAAAAAACTTTATTGTTGGAATTCTAGTTGTACCAAAAATTTTTTCTATCCTACTCGTCGAAGTATATCTTATCATTGACTTTATCGTTTTCTGAATTGACCATTTAACATTTGAACCTGTTTTACTTTGAAATTTTTTGGCTACTAATGGAAATAAATTAGCTTCCATATTATTTAGAAAACTTGGATTTTGGCAAGTATATATTAAACATTCTATTAAATATTTATAGCCTATACTATTTTTATTAAATTCAAACATTTCTAGTTGTTTCTCTATTTTTTCTCTAATATTTGATTTGTTTTTTTCCATACAAATGTATTTTAAATCATTAAGCAGTATATAAGGAGAAAAAGGCTTGATATATATTCTTTCTATATTTTTACTATCTTTCAATCTAATTTTATTAATCATATATGTCTCACCTGTAATTATCATAGTCGTTATACTGTATTCTTTTGTCCTTTCTATTACTTCTATACCATTAAATTTTGGCATTTTTAAATCTAATAATAGTATGTCTGGCTTTAACTTTTTTATTACATCTATAGCCACTTCACCATTATTAGCTATTCCTATTATTTCTATTAAATTACTAATATTTTTATTTATAAATATTGAAATATTATTTGCAAGTCCTATATTATCATCAACTATTAACAATTTATATTTCATATTAAATACTCCTTGTATAAAATTTTAATTATTGTTTTTTAGCTTGGTATTTTAATATAAATGTATCATAAAATATAACAATATATAAGCTTTATATATTGTTATATTTCAAAATGTTCATTTTGTATCTAATAAAATAGTAATCATATTATTTATTATAGATTTATCTCTATCTGTTAGAAGTTCATATTTTTCTATATTATCTGGTGTCTTAACTAATGTATTAAATAATTTTCCAGAAGAACAATTAGCAATATTACAAATATTTATAGCATTATCAATACTTATTCCAGTTTTACCAGTTTCTATCTGTGATAAAAATTGTGCATTTATATTTAGTTCTTCTGCGAATTCTTCTTGTGTTAAGTTAAGACTTCTTCTTATTTCTCTGACATTTTGACCGATTATAATACTATTATTCAAATTTGGCACTTATTAATTCACCCCATTTAATAGTATATTAAATATTATGGCAAAAGCGAAATGCCCATTAGCTCTAGTTTTTATATTAATATATAGTTGCTAGCTGTATATGAGCATAGGTATAAACTATAATATTAAATGTAAAATAGATATAAAAACTATATATGTTTTCAAAATATATGATATAATATTTTAACTTACTATAAAAAGGTAAGAGAAATGTGCCTTTATCTCTTACCTCTATCAATTCGCCTTATTTCAACGGGTTTACGATTAACTAATAATTCGTGTGGCTCAATTTTAAAGATATTTGCGATATGATCTATATAGTCTATGGAAATATTGCGTTTTGCATTTTCCATTTCAGAAACATAACCAGAACTTGTGCCTAATAGTTCTGCAAACTTTTCTTGCGACCAACCGTTTCTTAACCCTATAATAGACAATATTATTTGCTAATATTTGCCTTGCTTTAGAAAGTATTTTTGCCACCTCCCTTGACTTAAACTTACTACTATTGTATTATGTTCAAAGTTTCTTTAACATACCACTACTTCGGAAGTTTGGGTTGATAAATTTTATAGTAAGTATTATTACTTTTATGTAGAATGGAGATGGATTACTTGTATTATTGGATTTATGCATTATTCCTTATTATTATTGCTATTCTAATAAGTTTTATGCTATTTCAAAGGAAAAAATATACTGCTAGATTATCAAAAGACGAAAAAATGCTTTTAGAGGTTGAAGATAAATGTTCTTTCTATATTGAGGAGTATAATGATATAAAAAATAAAATTGTCAAAGAAAATGAAATAAATTCAAAGAATAAAAAGTATAGTGGAAAGACAGCTTTGATAGGTGATAACCTAAAAGCTTCATACAGTAATACAAAGGCCGTTTTAGAAGAATTGGGTTTTACTGTTGATATAGCAGAAAGCAATAAATATTTGGTGAAAAAAATTGAATATGGTGAAAAATATGACATTATTTTTGGTAACAATATTTACAGGGATGGAACAGGACCAGAATGTTTAAAAAAATTTAGAGAAATAAAAGACTTTTCAATACCAGTTGTTGTTCATACAATAACGAAAGATGCAAGAGATTGTTTTGTAAATGATGTTGGATTTGATGATTATATTGAAAAACCTGTTACAAAAGATACTTTAGTTCCAATACTAGAAAAAATATTTAATACATAATCTATGAAAAAAAGCAGGTTTTATGACCTGCTTCTTTCAGTAAAAACATAAATAATATGAATTCATTTGTATAAAAAAATATACCATAATTTCATCGATAAATCAATTATTCTGCTTCTTTTTTTGAACTATTTTTAGTTCTGGATATATACAATAGACAAATGGGGTACTACATTGCTCTTCGTTAAAGCACACCTCATCTCTAAATAATAATATAAGTCTATCTACCTCTGGTATAATAGGAGATTCAATTCGTAATAATTTTAATACTCCTTGCTCATTTTCTTTATCTGTTGCTATTATGTTATATAACATATTGTCTTGTGTCAAAAATATAATATACGTAGGCTCATATCCTTTGTAGTATTGTTTTAATCTCTTTTTGTACTTACATAAAATATCTAAAGCATATATCATTTTCATATCAATACTAGCTTTATTGTATACAAAAATACCGTCTTTTTTACTTACAAAATTACTTTGTAAAATATCTCTAAAGTTATCATTTGGTCTATTAAAGAGTATTTGTAAATGTTTTAACAACAACCAAAGTCTTGTATAAAGTTTATTATTTTAATTTTTTCATTATCTAACATATAATCACTCCTATATAATTCTCACTAAATAACCATATATAAATTTATTATTTTCTTTAATTTCAGTTACCTTTATCAACACTTTATTCATATAATGTGGAAAACTACTAAACTTTGCTGATACTCTTGTCAATACGGTTACAAATATATTGTCTAATTGTACTAAAATTCCAGAATTGTTTTTAGGAAAAGCAATTACAGTACCTGTATATTCTCCACCTACATATATATATTTTCGTATATTCTTAAATGGGTTTTCTTCAAATTCTTTTGCAGAAAGTTTAAATACATTATTTTGAATATCTATATCTTTTATTCTAACTTTTAAATATTCTCCCACTATATATATGTCTTTACAATTTACAATATATGTGTGTTTTAGTTCTTCAGCTTTTATTACAACTTCTTTACCATATAAATCCACTACTATATGCTTTATTCCTATTCCAACAATACGAACTCTTACTGTATCACTTTTCTTTAATTTTGGAAGTTCTATTTGTGAACGTAACTGCATAGCATCTATTCTGCTACCTATTGCTATATTGGCCACTTCATCATACTCTAATACAATAAAATCCACTTCAGCTCCAAGCATTCCACGAATTATTGATTTATTTTGTTTATCTTTTACTAAATGAGTAATTGGTATTAGAACTTTTATTTCTTCGTACCATAAAATCGCACAAGGTATATATTTATCTTGCAGTTTATAATATTCATCTTCTATGCCTGTTATAGTACCATGTAAGTATTCGTTTTTCTTCTTTACTTCTTATTATTTCTTTTATATTTAAGTTTTCCAAGTGTTCACCTCCAAAATAAAAAACACTTACCATTAAGGTAAATGTTTAAATATTTATTTTAAATATTAAAATTTATAACTTTTTACTAATATAGCATTTACAATTCCATCTATTAACATGTAATCTTTTCCATTATATGAGCCAACAATTACTTCGGCATTCTCTTCGAAAGTTCCAACTGAAGAATCTATTTGTTCCCAATATGATGTACCAGAAATACAAACTACTCGACCCTGACATAATTTAGTCCAATTATTTTTTATATCATCTAATTTATCAAAATATGGTTTTGTTGATGAACTATTTATACTTCCACTTCCAGCTAGACTTTGAACTATCTGATTATATTTAGAATATTCCTGTTGAGGAAATACTACATTTCCTTTTCGAACATTTAAAGAAGCAACTTCTACGTCTGTACTCATACCATCAATATATAATTTGAATTGCTGTGTTTTTACATAATATCTTAATTCAGCTTGTGGCTTACCTAACGTTTCTCTTTCCCTTGTAAAGTCTGTTTGAGTAAAAGCTGCACCACTTTCTAACCAGTAAATATTATTATTTCCATATCCTTTAAAAGTATTTTTTACTCTTGTAGTTAACTGAACAACATAATCTAATTTTGCATCTACATCTGTATTAATATCTTCTTTTGAAATATTAGAATAATTAGTTGTTGTCTCTGGCTTTTTATAATAATTATCATTACTACTATTTACTGATGTTTTATTATTTGTACTGCCAGAGTTAATTGAATTTTGGATATGTTGTTGTTTTTTCTCAGGTATTTGATTTATATTTGCTTCTGTTTGTGTAGATTGATTAATATTTGGAATTGGTTTTGTATATACTTCAGATTGTACATACTTGTTATTGTTGTTTGAGGTAGTTTGATCTTTTACAATTGTTTGATTTTCTGGTTCTGTAATATTATATTTTGTATATATATCATAAATTTCTTCTTGATTATTGTTTTTATCAGCAACAGATATATCTTTATTTGTCGAAGATGTAATCTTATAAATAAGTATAATAGAAAACAACAATATAATAATCAATAAAACTATAACTGCTTTTTTCATTACTATCACCTTCTCATACTATTAAATATTATATATATTTTAAAATTTTTTACCGTAAAAATCAAACATGACAGTTAATAAGTTCCAATAATTGAAGATTTTGTGAAATATTGTCAAATCTAAAATTTTATCAAAAATTATCAAATGTAATTTCCTCACATTCTTCATTTTCTTGTTTTTCATTTATTTTTTCTTCAGATTTTGCTCCACATAAAATTAGAGCATATAAAAAGAGGCTAATATTAGTCCCTACAATTAAACCAATTATAAATTGCATCATCTTTTCCTCCTTTTTATCTTGTTTTATCCTACTGTATATGCTATAATAATTTTATAAAAGTCTTAAAAATTTAATTATATACAAAAAAGCATAGCTTATTTGTTAGATAATATATTATAGTAATTAGACAACTTGCTTTTCTCTAACAATAATCTAACAAAAAGTAAAAAACTAATAAATTTGTTGATGTACTGATACATAATCTTTTGCTAAAATTAATTCCTTTTTTTATTGAATTTTAGCGTGATTAGTAGATGTATTTAAATCTAGTCGGTGCTTAGTAGGGAATAAGTACACATTCCTTCTAAGCCTGGGGTCGGGGGTTCGAATCCCTCCTGGCTCACCATAATGGGAATAGCGTAAGCTATTCTTTTTTTTGTAGATTTGAAGAAATCTTTATTTTTTCACACAAATTTCACATTCATGTGTATAATATATATTTATATATATGAAGGAGGAATACACATGAATTACATTGAAAAAATTTTTAAGAAAAGTGGTTTAATTTCAATACTTGAATCTCTAATTATCGCACTATTAGGTATTATTCTTATCATCGAACCAGAAGGAACATTGAAGTTTATAACTTGTTCACTTGGTGTTATATTTATACTAGCTGGCTTATATAAAATCATCAATTATTTTCTCTCTAAAGGTAAATATAATTTTTATGATTATGATTTAGCACATGGATTAGTTGCTTGCATTATAGGAATTATTACTATAATATGTGGAGCTGCTATTAGTTCTGTTTTTAGAATAATTATAGGAATATGGATTATATATAGTGCATTCATTAGAATAGATTTATCTGTTAAATTCAAAACAGTAAATTCAAATGCTTGGATTTTTAGTTTAATATTGTCAATTTTAATGTTTATATGTGGCTTATATGTTACTATTAATTCTGGTGCTATCCTTGTAACAGTTGGTACTATTATGGTAGTGTATTCAATTATTGACATTATTGAGGCGATTATATTTATGAAGAATATTAAGGAAATATTCTAATTTTCTATAATTATATCTTTTAAATAAAGCTGTTGATTTCTCAACAGCCTTTATTTTAATTTAGCCAAAATGCTTTATATGCTCTATATGCTTCGTATAAGTCTATTTTACTTGTTACTTCATAAGGTGAATGCATTGATAATACTGGAACTCCACAGTCTATTACATCTATTCCTTTATTGGCTAATATATATGCTATAGTTCCTCCCCCACCTGTGTCCACTTTGCCTAATTCTGCTATTTGATATTTAATATTTTCTTTTTCTAATATATTCCTTACCTCTGCTACAAATTCCGCATTTGCATCTGAAGCTCCTGACTTTCCTCTACTGCCTGTATATTTATTAAGCCCTATTCCTCTTCCTAAATAAGATGCATTATTTTTTTCTGATACATTTGCATATATAGGATCTAATCCCGCATCAACATCTGCAGATAACATTTTAGAATGGCAAAATACTTTGTCCAATAAATTTGGCCTATTTATTCCTAATTTATTTAGTAACTCTGCAATAAAATTATCAAATACATGCGATTCCATTCCTGTATTTCCCATACTTCCTATTTCTTCTTTATCTGCTATAATACATACAGAAGTTTTTTCTGGTATTTCTTTCATGTCTACAAGTGCTGTTAAAGATGTATATACACAAATTTTATCATCTTGTCCATAACCTGCAACCATGCTCTCGTCAAAGCCCATTGTTCTACATTTTAATGCTGGAACTATTTCTAATTCTGAACTTAAAAAATCAATTTCTGTAATTCCATATTTTTTATTCAAGATATTTAAAATATTCAATTTTACTCTTTCTGTTGTTTCTGCATTATATGGTATACTTCCTATTAATAGGTTTAAATCTTCCCCAGAAATTCCTTCTTTTAACTTTTTCTCCATTTGTTCTTGTGCTAAGTGTGGTAATAAATCTGTTATTGTAAATACAGGGTCTTTTTCGTCATCTCCAACATTTACATATGTTTTTTCTCCATTAGCTTTTACTACAACACCATGTATGCTTAGTGGAATTGTTGTCCATTGATATTTTTTTATTCCTCCATAATAATGTGTTTTAAAGTATGCAAATCCCCCTTCTTCATATAATGGATTTGGCTTTAAGTCCAATCTTGGAGAATCCGCATGAGCTCCTACAATATTTATGCCACTTTCCATGCCTTGTTTTCCAATTACTGCTAAATACATGCTTTTTTCTCTATTAATGTAATAAACTTTATCTCCTGCAGATAGGGTTTCATATTCACAAATGCATCTAAATCCATTTGATTCTGCTATTTCTTTTGCATTTGCAACAATTTCTCTTTCCGTCTTAGATTTATTTAAAAAATTGATATATCCTTCTGCATATGCAAAAATATTATTTAATTGTTCCCCTGTTTTATCTTCCCATGCATTTTCTCTTTTATAAAACAATCTATTTTTTAATTCTTCTACTTCTGACATTTCTCTCTCCCCTTTTTTTCAAATTATATCATTATTATAATTTGATTTTCAATATTTTTTATATATTATACACAAATATATTTTTTTAATTCTTAACCCACTGGTAATTTGCTTATTTAAATGATATAATTTTTTTAATTGTTAATCATTTGAGGGAGGATGTATATGAATAATAGAGTATTGGTAACATTTTTACTTACCTTTTTTATAGTTGCAATATTTTTAGGTATTGCTTTTTTGCCTAAATTATTTAATAAACCTATAGAAAATGTAAACAATTCTGTTGTAAATGAAAATATAGAAAAACAGGTCACTGATTTTTAAATTTCAGTGACCTATTTTCTTAATAATATTAGTTTATCTACTAGAATGCAATTGGCAAACGCAGAAACAATTGCCTTCAAAGTTGCATATTCTCTAGTGTCCTCTTCTTTAAATATTGGCTCTATTTCTTCTGTTGGATTAAATGCTTTTTTTAATGCTTTTTCTAACTCTTCACAAAATACATTATACCCATCTTCTACTGAATACGATTTTTTCATTGATTTTATTGATTCATTTATTTCTGATATACTCATTAACCTTTTTAAAATGCATATAACAAATAAATATGCAAGATGAGTTTTACTATATTTTTTCTTTATTGGAGGCATTAAAACCTCTTGCTTTACATAGTTATTTATCATATTGGGTGTTATTACTGGTGTATTTTCTTCCTTTAAAAATATAGCCAAATTATTTTGTAATACACAAATTACCTGGTCAATGTACAATTCTATCTCTGGTAACTCATTCCAACGTGGGCAATGATAATTTATTAAATTTTGTGCTTCTATTTTCATTTTGTTATTCTCCTTTCGAAAGTTACAGTATTATAATAGCACATTTATTAATTTTGGTCAATTTGTGTATTTTTTTGGCAATGTCTTGACACTTTATATTTCGTAATATATAATGGTTTTAAAAACCAGATTATGTGGTTTACTTAAAATTATAGGAGGATCTAATGAAAAATTATAAAGAAAATTATGACTATTATAATGTAGAAAAAGTAGATAGTATAAAGCAATTGTTGGAATCTGCTGCTGCTGATGCTGGTGATAAAATTGCTTTTAAATATAAAGAAAATAAAGACGTTAAATGTGTTACTTACAATAACTTTTTGGAAGATGTTTATAGTTTGGGTACTGCTCTATTTTCTATCAATATGGCTTCTTCTCATATTGCTGTTATAGGTGAAAATAGCTATCCTTGGCTTACAGTTTACTTGTCTGTTTTAAAAAGCAACGGTGTTGTTGTTCCTATAGATAAAGAACTTCCTTTACAGGATATTATAAATGTATTGGAAAATAGTGATAGCGAAGTTCTATTTTATGCCGAAAAATTCGGTAAATATATAGACGAAATTAGTAAAAAATTACCTAAAATAAAATACTTTATTGGTTTTTCTAATACCAATTCATCTGATAATATTCTTTCTTATAGTGAATTTATTGAAAAAGGGAGAGCATTATATAAATCTGGAAACACATCATATAGCTCAATAGAAGGCAACCAAAATGAATTAAGATTACTTGTATACACCTCTGGAACTACTGGAATGGCAAAAGGTGTTATGCTTACTGAACATAACCTTGTAAGTCTTGTTTATTGCGGTTTACAAATTTCTACTGTATATGATACATGCTTATCTATTTTGCCATATCATCATACTTATGAAGGTGTTGCTGGAATTTTAGTTGGATTGCATCATCATTCTTGCATTTGTATTAATGATAGTCTTAAAAATGTTCTTAAAAATTTACAATTATTTAAACCTGATTACATATACGTTGTACCTGCTTTTGTGGAACTCTTTTATAAAAAGATATGGTCTAATGCTAAAGAAGGTAATAAGGATTTAGCTTTAAAGATTATGATTAAACTAAGCAATTTCTTAAGATTTTTTGGTATAGATATAAGGAGAAAATTATTTAAATCTATTCACAATGCTTTCGGTGGAAACCTTATAAAAATTGTAACGGGTGGCGCTCCTATTAGAGCAGAATTGGGTTCTTTTTTTGATAGCATTGGAATAAACCTAATAAACGGATATGGCATTACCGAATGTTCTCCTCTTGTTTCTGCAAATAGAGATTATTTTAATGATTGTGCAACTGTTGGCGTTCCTCTTTCTTGTGTAGAAATAAAATTTGAGAATGTAACACCAGAAGGTGATGGTGAAATTTGCGTTAAAGGCGATACTGTAATGCTTGGATATTACAAAAATGAGGAACTTACTAACGAAGTTTTACAAAATGGTTGGTTTAAAACCGGAGATTATGGAAGAATGAATGAAAAAGGTCAACTATTAATTACTGGTAGAAAGAAAAACCTTATAGTTTTAGAAAATGGAAAAAATGTTTTTCCTGAAGAAATAGAAAACTATATTATGCGTATTCCATATGTTTTAGAAGTTATAGTAAAAGGTATAGAGAACGAGGAAGGTGCAGAAACCGGACTTCTAGCTGAAGTATTTTTAAGTCAAGATAAAATTAAAGAATTACAAATTGAAAATGTTGAATCAACATTGAAAAAAGATATTTCAAATGTATGCTTACAACTTCCTATTTACAAAAAAATATCACAAATAGTTATAAGAGATAAAGAATTTGATAAAACAACAACAAATAAAATTAAAAGATAATTTTTACTCTGAATTTCATTCATAGCAAAATATACAGAGATATAAAATTTATAATATATCGTATCGGAGCAGTTATACAGCTGCTCCGATTATTAATATACCTATATTATCATTATATATTTGATTAAATTGTGATAGAGGTAATGGACTTTCTCCTATTCCTGCCTCAACAGTATAACTCGGTCTTCTATATTTTTGTAAAAACCAATCTTTATATCCTGCAAAACTTGATTCATATGGCACATCTGTTAGCTTATAACCACTAGCCTCTGCCATTTTCGTTCCAATATTATAGCTATTGATTGGCGCGTATTTTTGATACTGCCAATAAATTTCTTTCCCTTGCGTATGGTATGAAATTGCTAATTCAAAATTATGCTCTAAAGTAAACTTGTATAAAGCTATTGCTTCTGGTTGGTTTAATGGTTTTTCTCCAACATAGTCCTTGGGAGCTGGTTTGTTAACTCCTTGAGAATATTTTATTTTTTTTGCAAATTCCCATCCTGCCGGAAATTGCAAATTTAAATCTACACCTGTGGACTTTAAAAACTTCCAACCACAAAAATAAGTTAATAAAAAGCAGTAATCATCTATGATACAGAGTATTTCGATATTAAAGAAATATTCTGTTTTTTTATTGGTTTTTTTACTGTTAGAATTGGAGTGGAAAAATGGAAGATAAACAAAGAAATAGAGTAGGATATTATTCATATAATACCATCAAAAATATTATATAATAAAGAATTAAAAGCAAATGAGAAATTATTATATGCATGGAAAATAATAATAAAGGTAATATAAAATTTATATCAAATTATGAAAATCAGAGACAATATACTAAAGAATTTAACAAAGAAGAGTAAGTATCTTATTGAAGATATTTTATATGATTTTAATGAAAATTAAACAAATACTATAATATAAAGCAGTTGTATAAACAGCTTATTTATAGAGCAATTTTGAGGGTATAAAATTTTTTAATAAAAACCCCTGAAAAAAATTGACACTATCGTAAGGTTATGAAAATTTGACAAAAATAGAATAATATGTTACAATAAAAAACATAATTTAAGAGTTTATCTAGGATTACCAAATCTGAGCGATAAAGGACAATTAAAATAGTTTGATTGTTTACACGTAAGTGAGATTATATAGAAGTCTTACAAAGGAGTCTTAAAGTAGATTCTTTTGTGAGGCTTATTTTTTATAGGAGATGTGATAGTTATGAAAATTGAAAGTAAAAGACTTATTTTAAGAAATTGGGAAGATGGAGATATAGAAGATATAGTAGAAGGATTAAATAATATAGAAGTTGCAAAATGGATGGCTGGAGTTCCATATCCATATACAGAAAATGATGCTAAACAATTTATAGAACATACGAAAGGTCAAGATGAAAATGTTAAAATTTCATTAGCAATAGTATTAAAAGCTAGTAATAAAGTTATTGGTGGTACAGAGATTAGAAATATTAATAAAAAAGATGGCACTTGCCGGTGGTGGAATATGGCTTAATGAAAAATATCAAAAAAATGGATATGGAACAGAGGCATTTAGCACAAGAAACAAGTATTGTTTTGATGTCTTGAAATTAAGAAGAATTGAGAACGGATATTTTCGTGGAAATGAAAAGTCAAGAAGAATGCAACTGAAATTAGGATATAAGGATGAAGGAATAAGAAGAAAGAAATTTCTATGTTTAGCAACAAATAAATATGTTGATGAATGTATTACAGGGTTATTAAAAGAAGAATTTATAGAATGGAGTGATAAAATTGAATAAATATGAATTGGAATTAATATTTCCAACGAAAGAATATAAAAAAGAAGTTGAGGAATATTTACAAGAATTTTTAGATAATGGAGAAAATGAGATTGCTGGAGATGGAGGACTTGACAGAATTAGAGATTTTGACAGGTGGTTAGAAAAAGTTCAAAATGATTTATCTGTTGATACAATAGACAAAGATAGAATTCCTGCAACATTATATTTAACCATAAGGAAATCAGATAGGAAAATAGTTGGGAATTTACAAATACGACATTTTTTAAATGAAAAACTACTAAATGATGGAGGACATATCGGAGATAGTGTAAGACCATCTGAAAGAAGAAAAGGTTATGCAACAGAACAAATTAGACTAGCATTAGAAAAGTGTAAAGAGTTAGGAATAGATAATGTATTAATGGTTTGTGATAAAGCTAATATTGGATCTGCTAAGTCAATTCAAAAAAATGGAGGAATACTTGAAAATGAAATATATTTTGGAAATGAGCAAGTGCAAAGATATTGGATTAGTTTAAAGAAAAGATTTGTTACTAATCCTAAAAATATGGAAATTGTTAAGGATGGAAATCTTAAAATAAAAAGCTTTAATAATGCAGATTTTGTTGGAGATATTGCATTAATTAAATTTAATAAAATGAATAAGCCATATATGGTAGAAAACATTAACTTATGTATGGCAAATAATAACTATAAATGGTTAGAGTTTTATGATTATAGTAAAAAACACAGATTAACTGCTATGTACAATGAAAATAACGAAATTATAGAATGGTATTTTGATATAGCTAGAAAAATAGAAAAAGACAATGGAATGCCTTATGAAGATGATTTATACTTGGATGTTGTTGTAACACCAACAGGAGATATAATATTACTTGGTGAAGATGAATTAAAAAAAGCACTTGATAGATTTGAAGTAAATAAATCAGATTATGATATGGCATATAATGAAGCAAAAAAACTAATTGAATTGTTAGAAGAAAATAAAGATAAATTAAAAGAATTTACTGATAAATATTTTAATAAAATGTTAAGGGAGTAGTGATATATATGAATTATTTTAAAAAATTAGTGGGAGACAGAATATATTTATCTCCCAAAGGAGTATCAGATGAAGAAATTGAAAAATTTACAGAATGGATGAATGATTTTCAGGTAACAGATTATACAGGGAGAAGTGGACAAATTACAACATTAATTGGAGAAAAAGATTGGCTTGAAAATTCAGCAAAGAATAATGAAAATAGAAACTTTGATATTATTGATTTGAATAATGATAAATTAGTTGGAACAATTGGATTGGAACACTTTAATTGGATTGAAAGAAGTGCTGTACTTGGAATATTTATAGGTGATGAAGACTATAGAAGTAATGGATATGGAACAGAATCGATAAAACTTTTGCTAGAATATGGATTTAAATATTTAAACTTACATAGCATAAGATTAGATCTTCTTGCTGTAAATGAAAGAGCACATAAGTGTTATTTAAAATGTGGATTTAAGGATACTGGAAAAAGTAGAGAAGAAATTTTTTTAAACGGAAAATATTATGATAAGTTACATATGGACATACTTGAATATGAGTTTGAAGGTGATTATATTAGAAATAAAAATGTAAAATAATATTAAATGTTAAGAAATTAGAGAAAAGATTTTCTAATTTCTTTTTTGTTTAAAAAATATAAAAAAGAATTGAAGAGGATATTGTGAGGCTTTCCCAAAAAGATTTATTAAAGGAATTCAACCTAAAAAAAGGAGAATTAGATTTATTATCTGGAGGATATCCTTGTCAATCATTTAGTTATGCTGGAAAAAAATTGGGTTTAGAAGATGTTAGAGGAACAATGTTTTTTTATCAAAAACAACAGATGAAGATTTTTTGATATTAGAAAAAATTTATGCAGAGTATCATAAATAATAAAATAATTTGTTAACAATCTTATTAAGAGAAGAAGTGAGAAAATTAGTAGAAATACTAAAAATTCTTGCTTCTTTTTTTATTTTGTCTATAACTTTTTTAGGTTTAATCGTTGTTTATGTTAGGAAGATAAAAAATTATAAAAATATCGGGATAATTTTATAATTTTTCGCCTATGTGTATAGGTAATCAAATTGCACATTGACAAATACACTTGAATATAAGTGTCATAGTATGCCATTTTCTTTAATATTTTGTATTAGGTAGAAAGGATTTGAATAAGTATGATCGAGGATAAAAATAGAACAAAAGATAATAAACTAGAGTTTAATACATATTGTATCTTTACAGAAGAAAAGCAAAATATTGGAGAAGCAATAGGATTAGTTTTTAAGGATTATTTAGAAAGCATAAAAGTAAAGAGTAAGTAATTATTACAAAACATTTGCCAAAATTTAAAGAGCACGTTATAGTATAAGCATAGATGATTACGGATAGGAGGTTAAATGCTGGATTTAAGAAGTCAAAATTTTAAAGTACGGAATGTATATAAGACTATCTAGAGAAGATGGCGACAAGCAAGAAAGCGAAAGTATCGGTAATCAAAGAAAAATTTTGCAAAGATATGTAAAGGAGAATAATTTATGTTTAATTAAAGAATATGTTGATGATGGTATAAGTGGTACAACTTTTGACAGACCTTCATTTAATGAGTTATTGCAAGATATAGAAAATCAAAATATTAATATGGTTATTACAAAAGATTTATCAAGACTTGGTAGAGATTATATTAAAACAGGTTTTTATTTAGAGGATTATTTCCCAAAAAATAATATTAGATATGTTGCAATAACTGATGGAATAGATACATATATAGATAGCACAAATAACGATATAACACCTTTTAAAGCAATAATGAATGACATGTATGCAAAAGATATTTCAAAGAAAATTAGAAGTGTTTTGAAGGAAAAACAAAAGCAAGGAGAATATATGTGCAGTATTCCAGCTTATGGTTACAAAAGGCATCCTACAATTAAAAATAAATTAATTATAGATGAGCAAGTAAGAGATATTGTAGAAAAGATTTTTGATATGTATACAAATGGTCATGGAAGTGTAGAAATAGTAAAATTCTTAAACTCAAATAAATACCTATCTCCAACAGGTTATAGAAAAACAGGAATTGTACAAGATGAAAATAAGAACCTGACCCGACTAAGCAATCAAAGATTGCAGTCGGGTACCCCAGAACCTTGTTGCTCACGCAATAAAACAAACTATGATTGGAATGAGGTAACACTATGCAATATGCTAAAAAACGAAGTATATATCGGAAATACAATACAAAATAAAAAGTCAGTTATATCATACAAAGTCAAGAAAATAAGAACAGTTGAAAAGGAAAATCAAATAAGAGTTGATAATACACACGAAGCTATTATTGATAAAGATACATTTGAAAAAGTACAATGTATCATTGAAAAAAGAGGAACAAATACAAAACTTAAATATGATTATTTGTTACGAGGATTACTTTACTGTTATCATTGCAAAAGAAAACTGCAAATAGTACTTAAAAAGAACTCTAAAAGAAATGCAAAATCACATCCATATATAACTTGTAGTAATGCAAAAGAACAAGGGTGCTATTCACTAAACATGAATTATGAGAAGTTTGAAAAGCATATTATTTATATTGTAAAAAAGATATGTCAAATATATGCGGATAAAGAGATTTTTTATTCAATTTATGAAAAATATCAAAATAAAACTCTTGATATTCGAGAAGGATATAAGAAAAAAATAGGGCAAATTGATAGAGCTATATTGGATATAAATAATAATTTAGACAAGATGTATATGGATAAGTTAAGAGGAGTTTTACAAGAAGAAGATTATGTTAGAGTATCACAAAAATTTAATTTAGAAAGAACAAAACTAAATGAGCAAAAGAAAGAATTAGAACAAAAACTAATTGGAACAGAAGAAAAAATTAATACTAAAAATAAAACAAAAGAAGAAAAAGAGTTAGATGAATTAATAGAAAATTTTTTGAAATTAGAGAAGATCGATAAAATTTATTTATATAGATTAATCAATAAAATAGAAATTGATAAAAATAAAAATGTTTACATACATTTTAACTTTTCAAAACTGAATTCTATTAATGAAAATCTAGATGAATTTATAAAAATTGAAGAATTAATAAATGAAAATCAAAAATGCAAAGTCGTGTAATTTCAGTAGTTACAAGACTTTGCAAAATGGTTGGTAGTTTTTTAAATCTACACCATTGATATTTGCTTTCCAACCATTTGGAAAGGATATTTTTGAATAATTATTGGCTATTTTTTTTGCACTTTCATATTCTTTTGTGTTACTTTTTATTGCTCCTGTTACTAAATCTACTCCATCTGGGTTTACCATTGGAACTACATATATTGAAACTTGATTAAATATATTTCTTGCACTTTGTCCATATATATTAAAGTTATTTACAACTGATTTGCAAAAATTCTCTACAAATTTCATCATTAATAATGATGTAATCCACTCACTTGCATGTATTCCACCTGAATACATAACTTCTTTATTCCCATTTCCTATTTTTACATACGGGATATCTTTTCCCAATACGCTTTTCCCCATATTTCCAATATTCAAAAATGAATATCTTTTTCTTAAAGCTTTAATATTTGTTTGCATTAGCTCATATGTATAATTTAAATTTGTCGGCACAATATCTTTTGTATTTACTCGTCTTAACATTCTCATATATAACCACCTAATTATATATATTAAAAAAATAGAATTTTTGTTACTAATGAAACAGTAAAGTCTTGTAAGGTACTAATATTTCAGCACTTACAAGACTTTTCAACTTTGGTGTGCTTGAAGGGAATCGAACCCCCGACCTCTCCCTTAGGAGGGGAGCGCTCTATCCAACTGAGCTACAAACACATATATTTTTATTTTACACCATTAATTGTGTTTTGGCAAGGTATAACATTTACTTTTTATGTGTTTTTGTGCTATAATTTTATAGGTGATTTTTATGCAAAAAATGTTAAGTTATATGAGAAAAGCAATCGAAAATTATAATATGATAAATGAAGGAGATAAAATTGCTGTTGGTCTTTCTGGCGGAAAAGACTCTATTACCTTACTTATGGGTTTAAAGGCTTTGCAAAGATTCTATCCTAAGAAGTTCGAAGTAGTTGCAATAAGTGTTAATCCTGGATTTGAATTTTTTAATTCAGAATTTTTGAAAAGTGTTTGTGATAAAATCGGTGTAGAGTTTATTGAGGAAAAAAGCTGTATAAAAGAAATTGTTTTTGATATAAGGAAGGAAAAAAATCCTTGTTCTTTATGTGCCAACTTGCGTAGAGGAATTTTAAATTCTTCTGCAATCGCTCATGGTTGTAACAAAATTGCTTTGGGGCATAATGAAGATGATGTTTTAGAAACATTTTTTTTGAATCTTTTATATGCTGGAAATTTGTCAACTTTTGCTCCAACTAGCTATATGGATAGGTCTAAAATAACTTTAATTAGACCTATGGTTTACATACCTGAAAAAGAAGTACGTAAATTTGTTAGGAGGCAAGGAATAGAAGTAATGCCTAAAGTATGCCCTATGGATGGGGTTTCTAAAAGGGAATCTATAAAAGAGTTAATCTATAAATTAGTTATAGAAATTCCAACCGTTAGAGCAAATATTATGGGTGCTATTAGAAGATCTAATATTAACGGTTGGAAAGAATTTTAAATTATTATTTTTACTGTAAACAAATCACCTTCTATTTTTATTTGCATTTTTCCTCCTTGCAAATTCACCAAATCTTTAGCTATTGAAAGACCGCAATCCATTGCCACCACTTGTTCTAGATTTATCTCCTCTAACAAATCGTTCCATTAGCTCTTCTGGTGTTATGTTTAACTCTTCTTTTGATATGTTTTTCATTGTAAATACTATTTTATCATTTTGCTCAACATTTACATATATTCTTGTCCCTTCTAAAGAATGTTTATATGCATTATTGTATATATTTTCTAATACTCTCCACATTTTTTTGCTATCTAATTGCGCAAAGATCCCCTCTTTTTCTATTTTGCTAATCAATTTTAAATCTTTACTCTCATACTTTTCTGCAAATTCTCCATTTGCTTGTAATATCATTTCTGCGAAATTCAATTTTTGTAAATTTACCGTTTCATTTCCAGAGCTTATTTTAGATGCTTCTATTAAATCTTCTGTTAAATTTTTTAATTCTTTTGATTTATTTTCTAGAATCTCTATATATTTTTGCGCATTTTCATTTTCTATATTTTCTTTTTTTAGAAGATTAGCATAATTTATTATTGAAGTAAGTGGAGTTTTTAAGTCATGTGATACATTTGTTATTAAGTCTGTTTTTAATCTTTCTGATTTAACCTTTTCATTTACTGCATTTTCTATGCCTTTTTTTATATTGTTTATGTCTTGGACCATATTTTTTAGGTATTTATTGTCTGTTTTTATTTCTGATTGATATTCTCCTGACACTATATTTCTTATTTTCTTTTCTATTTTATTATATTCTGAGACATTTTTTAAGAAAATAATTACTATTGCCACATATATCAAAATCACCAATGCTTTAATTTTAACATCATATATTACAATACCATAGTGTAATGTAGTTGCTGAAATTATTCCCATAGCTATTATTGTTACTACCACCACTATTATTATTAATTTATAATTTTCTTTTATTTTTTCTATAAAATTGGTTACTACTTTTTCATTTTGTGCTTTAGCTTGCTTTATATTTTTTACACTATTAAAAAATATTTCTGCTAAAATAGCATATAAAATAAGGCAAATTAATTCTATACTAATTTTTTCAAATATTGCTTCCATTCCTAATATCGTTAGTATTTTAACATCAAAAAAATCCGTGTAAATACCGCTTTTTATTGCTTTATATAAAAGTACTATAGATAATATTGAAAATATAACTACTCCGATTATATTTATCTTTATATTATGATTTGCTTTATAATAATTTTGTTGTATTGTTTTCATATAGCCATTATTATCTAAATTTACTTTTACATATATATCCAATACTTCAAATCTGGATTGGTCTGCTTTAAATCCATATTTCTGCAACACATCTATATTTGTATCTGGTACAGAATTTAAACTACAAATATAATATTGTAAACTTTCTTTAAATTCTGATTTTATATGTTCTTTATCCTGTATTACTGTTTTTAAATTGCTAAGTATTATATGTTTTCCCGTGTTTGTTGTAATATCTGCTATGTACTCTATATTTGAATTTTCTCTATTTATGTATTCAAGTCCTGGGTAGCTTTCTAGCTCATCATTCCATATGCTCCAGTAAATAGCATCTTCCAAAGTTTCTATTTCATGCGTTATTGCACTTTTATATGATTCTGTTTGTAAAAAATTTGCTTTAGCAATTTCAGCCCAAGAAAATCGTCTTACATTTGAATATATATTGTTTCCTAAAATCCATAATATGATTACCGATATGAATAATAATAGTCTCGCTATATTTATTTTTGACTTTTTTCTGCTTTTTTTCATGCTTTATTTTCCCTTTCCTAAGATATAATAATATTTTTATATATTTTCTATCTTGTACCCTAGTCCCCACACAGCTTTTAGATATTTTGGTTCTTTAGGATTTATTTCTATTTTATCTCTTATATGGCTTATATGCACTACTACTTTTTTTTCATATCCGTCAAATGGCTCTTTCCAAACATTTTCATATATTTGCTTTATTGAAAATACTTGTCCTTTATTGCTTGCCAAAAAAAGTAATAATTTATATTCTATAGATGTAAGCTTTATTTTTTCTCCATCAACCATTACTTCTTTTGTTTTATCATTAATTTCTAGTCCATCTATTATTATGTTATCATTTTCTATAAGATTTCCAAGCTTAGTATATCTTCTTATATTTGACTTAACTCTTGCTATTAATTCTAGCGGTTCAAATGGCTTAGTAATATAGTCATCCGCTCCTGCATTTAACCCGATTATTTTATCTATACTTTGTGACTTTGCAGATATAAATATTATTGGAACTGAATTTGTTTTTCTTATTTCTCGTGCCACTGCAATTCCATCTATTTTTGGCATCATTATATCTAACAATACTAAATGTATATCTTTTTTCTTTAAGATTTCAATAGCTTTTTCTCCATCATAACATTCAAATACATTGTATCCCTCTTCTTCTAGATAAATTTTAATTGAGTCCGCTATTTCCTTATCATCATCCACTACTAATATATTATACATCCATTTTCACCTCATATATATTGCATGCATTCATTCTTTGCACATATTCAATTTTTCCGTTTATTGTTGACTTTATTTTTTCTTCGTTTACCCCATTATTACAAATTAAAATGAAGTTACTTTCTGTTTTTTCTATTTTATCATAATTTTCAACATCTATTATAATTGATTTATCCACTAATGTGAATAAATATAGGTCATCTAGTATTCTATTTTCCTTTGTATTAAAAACATAAATTATTGGCAAGTTTTTTTCTGCTATTTTTTCTGCTATATTATTATATTGTGAATATATATATTCTATTTTTGTATTTTTCACAAATGGACTGTATATTATTGTGAAAAATATTATTGATATTATAAATAATGTATGTTTGCAACTTGCACGTTTTCTTACAAATTCTCTTAAACAATATGCTATTGCAATTATCATTGATGAATATATTGGAATTATATATCTTGTTTCAATATACGGAGCTTTTAATACTATTGTTAATAAATAAATCAAAATTGGAGTTACCAGTAAAACCATTTCTCCATTCATTTTAATATCACTCTTTTTAGGTTTTATTGCTATAATTCCTGTTAAAATTATTATAAATGGCAATAACCCATTAAAGAATTCTTGATTTATATTTTTGCAGTATCCTACTATATTTTTTATTACATCCACTTCTACAGTTACCCCTCTGTAGCTGAAAAATATATGTGATATTGCATATGGAAATATGAGTATATAAATAACTGATGATATAAGTATTCCAATATTATATATCATCAGGTTTTTGTAATTCTTTTGCTTTATGCATTTTACTGTATATATTAAATATAATACAAATGCGTAAATAAGAAAGTAATAATGTGTTAGCCCTCCCAAAATCATAAATGTAGAAATCAAAAATATATTTATTGGTCTTATTTTTTCTTTATTATATATTTTCATATGTAAGAATGTAATTATTAATATATTTAAATTACATAGTTCATACATTCTTATATATAATGTACTATTTAAGCTAATTAGTGTAAGTCCATTAATTAATGTTGTCAATACTGCATATATTTTATTTTTAAATAATTCTTTTGATATTAGATATACCATTATACTTGATATTATAAATATTGTTATATTTAATAAAATTCCAGTCCATTTTGTAAATTTGTTTATTGTAAAAGTTGCAGATATTCTTAATAGTAAATAATACAGTGGAGGATGTACATCATTTTTTTGATTTTCATATACAGGTTTTATATTATAAATTTCATTGTTGTTAACTTCTAAATAATCTTCAAAATATTCTTTATTATGCCATTTATTTAAAAAATCCTCATTATCTGCAATATTTAGTTTATTATAATTCATTAGGCCATATGAGTACATTTCATCCATATGAAAGTATTGTTTTTGATACCCAAAATAAATTCTAATTAATATCTGAACTAATATAATTATTATTAAAATGATTATTGTCTTTTTCCTCATCTTTATTCTCCCAATATTTTTCTCCATTTATCTCATCAATTAAATATAGTGGTCTATTTTTTGTTTGATTAAATGTTCTTCCTATATATTCACCTAATATTCCAATTAATGCAAATTGTATGCCCATAAAGAAGAGTATTAATGAAATAATTATTTGATATGGTTCTATTGTTTGTTTAATAATAACATATATTAGATTAATTAGCCAAGATGCAAATGTAATAAATGATATATATATTGGCCATCTTAATGGTGAAATAGAAAGTGATGTTATTCCATCTATTGCTAGGTCTATTAATTTTTTATAATTCCATTTTGTTACTCCTGCTATTCTTTTGTCCCTATCAAAATATATTGCCTTTTTGTTATATCCTATCCAACTAAAAATACTTTTTGAGCATCTTCCTGTTTCTCTTAATTTGCACATTGCTTGTACACATCTTTTATCTAATAATCTAAAGTCTCCTGTATCCTTTTGTATTGGTATTTTAGTAAACTTTTGTAATGTTTTATAGTACATAGTTGATGTGAATTTTTTTAGCCATGTTTCTCCATCTCTTGTTTTTCTTGTTGCATACACATCGTCATATCCTTTTTCCCATTCTTGTATCATTTCTGGTATAAGTTCTGGTGGATCTTGCAAATCTGCATCCATTATTATTACTGCATCGCTTTTCCTAGAATAGTCTAATCCTGCTATTATAGCTATTTCCTTTCCAAAGTTTCTTGAAAACGATATATATTCAAATCTATTATCTTTTTTTCTTATTCCTTCTATTATTTTTAAACTATTATCTTTGCTTCCATCATTTATGAACAGTACTTCAATTCTATAATTTGTTAGCTTGTTTATTATAGATGTTAGTCTATTTCTTAAAAATAGAAGTGATTCTTCCTCATTATATATTGGAATTAATATTTTAATTGTTTTCATTTTTTCCCTACCTTTATTTTTTCTATATTAATATTATATTCTTTATATCACTTAAATATTAAATTTAAAGGTTAGAAAAAGTTAAAATTTAGTAAATTTTATTCAAATATTCTCTAATTGGCAAAACAGACCTCATTACGAGATCTGTTTTTTCTATGCCCATGGATTTGCAGATTCTGGATCTTTTATACCTGCCATTAATCCTACAATTGTATCACTCCATATTATTTAATTTCTGTAGACCATAGTCCATGTTTGTTGCAATAAGCATATATTTTTGAACCTGGTATATATTTAAATCTACATTCTGCATTTTGTTCTGGATATAGTTTTATTTTGCATATTTTCTCACCGGCAATCATTGCCAACCACTCTATATAATGCTCTTTATCCATTATATGATTTACTTTTACAAATATTTCATCCTCGACTTTTTCATACGTTGGTATATGTTTTTCGGCTACAGCATCCATGCTATTTGGAATGATTTCTTCCATTTTTTCTCCACAGCAAACTATACCACAATTATCGCAACTACAGTCCTTTAAAACTTCGACCATCGCTCCACATTTAGAACATTTTTTTATAATTAATTTTTCCATAATATCTTTCCTCCTACTCTTTTAAGTTATTACAATAATATCATAATCACTATAAAAAATCTAGATATATTATATTATTTATCTTTTATTAATTTGTTAATATCTTTAAGTTGCAAGTGCTAGTTAATTTCTTTTAATTTAGCCGTCATGTCAAAATTATAAATATACTTACCATCAATTTTTTCATAAACTTCTCCAACTTTTGCATTTTTAGGTAAATCTATCTCAAATATAGAACACGGTCCACCATCACCATTTTCTGATATACAAACCGAATTCTCATCCATTACCCAAGCATAGCCATTTCCTTTCCAGCTTTTGTTATCTAAAAAAATCTTTCTTCTCTCATATAAGTTATATTCTTCTAATACTTTGTCATTTTCATTCATACCTTTACCTTCATCCATCATATTTTTTAATGCATTTTTTAAATCTCTAATAAATTCCTTTATGAAACCATTACTATTATTATTGTTTCTCTCAAATATATTTAAGTCCAATATTTCACCTCCTATTTTTCTAATTTACTTTCTCCTGTTGCATAATTAATAATAATTCCATTTTGCACATTATATACATATACATTAAATTGTAATTTTCCATTGTCTTCAATAGAATATGCTTCAATATTTACACCATTTGCCAATTTATTTTCGCCCTCAAAATATGGAGTAACTCTATATAGGACATGGTTAGTTTGATTTTCCTTCAAATAATTATAAACCTGATTTTCAAATTGTTTCATTCCATTTATATTAAAGCTTTGTGTCCCTGTCATTATGTTTCTTTTATCCACATCTATTCCACCTAATTTCCACGCAATTATATGACATCTATGATATAGATATCCTCCTGGAATAGTGTTTGTGTTATATTTTTGTTGTTTAAATCCTGTTGGTGTAATTGAAGAATAATCATCTTTTTCGTCATCTTCATTAGCCTTTTTCCAACTAGTTTTTATCATTGCCCTTCCGCACTCTGCCATTTTCTAAATCAGAATAATAATCTTTCTGTATACTTATGTCTTGCGCAGTAAATTGAGGCACATTGTTGTTTATTTCAATAAATATTTCTCCACTGTATTTTGGAATGTTTGATATAGCGTAAGAAATTTTGTCGTTTTCTATAATATTGCTTGTTTGGTTTTCCTTTCCAATGTTAAAATTTACGCTTACAGCAGTTATTATAATATATAACAATATTATTGCAATACGCTTTAATTTTTTTGTATTTTTATTCATACATTTCACCCATATATTTAATATCATAATATATGATTTTTTTCAATATTTGTATAGCTTGATTTTATTATATTTCGCTCTGCATACCTCACTCCTACATATCCTCTATACACTGCCAAATCAGTTCATTCTGATAAGTTTCTTTTATATTAGTTTTGGAAAATCTAGAAGTACTATTTTTATCTGCTCCATTATTTATTAATAATTTCAAAATCTTCCTATATTGCTCTATGCCAACCTGTACACAGTGATACTTGGAATGGAGACATTCCTCAACCTTTCTCCTTCCTCTTTTATTTTTTCTATAAAAATATTCTATCAAATCGGTATCTTTTATTCATTTTTTAAAATTACCCTACTAAAAGTTTATACAAATTTATATCAATTTTAAATATTTTTCAATATTTTATTTTCAATGTATTTGTGACATATCTATTTTAAACCTATATTGAACATATTTTTTTAGAAAACCTTTTTTATATTTGGTAGTATATGCAAAAAAAGCACTTTTCTATGAAACCTTTATTGTACCCAATTGTAAAAAAGAGACTCAAACTTACAACCTTCGGGTTATGAGGCGTAGTTGAAAGGTTTGTGTAATTTAGTGAAATCAATGGTTTTAGCTGATTTATCAATGAAAATTGGGAAAATGAATTTTAAAACATTTGTGTGATTTTTTGTACTTTTTTGAGAATTTTTTCCCCAACTTTTCCCCAATTGTTTTTAGCAAAAATTAGAAATAAAAAATGGGAAACCTGAAAATAAAATTTGGAGGTTTTGATTATGAATAAAATTACTTATCACAAAGAAGGAGATTATTTGATTCCTGATTTAATTATGGAGAATTCTTACAAGAATTATCTTATTGGAAAATATGGTAGATTAAGGTTAAATTATATTAAAAATTATAAAAGAGGCTTATATACCGAATTAATGATAAATGGAACACTCTCTAAACATCTTGCTGATATTGAAAATGCGGTTAATAAAAGAATTGGTTTAATAATTAAACAATTAGCTGAATCAGAAAATGTTATTGAAGATTTAAAAAGTAGTAATCAACTTGCTTGGGTTCAAGCAATGAATAGCATTAAAAATCGTGCTGAAGAAATTGTTTATAATGAGATTATTTATGTGTAGGAGGATTTGATATATGAGTTTTAGAGAAGTTAATGATGATATTTTAAAAGAGCTTTGGGAATACAGAGACCAAACTGAATTTGCATACATGACTAAGGAAGATAAAAAACATATGATTTATTTTGATGAGATTACAGAAAAAATTTTAAACAGCATTCCAAAACAAAACAGGAAATTTGTTAGGCAACAGCTTAATAAACTTGATGATAATTTTTCTGATTATATTGGCTATTGGAGTGAAAAGTATTATAGAAATGGCTTTGTTGATGGTATACAGATGATTATTGGGTGTGTTAATAATTAACTATCATAAATTAAACTTTATAATAAAATACCTGAAGTGAATTATAAAACTTCAGGTATTTTTACTCGGGTTTTTATAGCATTTATCTAGGTACTTATGAACAAATGAAATTATTGTTAATATATCTAATGCTTCATTTTCATCTTGTTTCCAATTTATTTTTGGAGTATGTGCCATCGGATTTCTGACTAAATGAAATAACGAAATTAATAATTCTTTTAACCCGTTATATTCGTTTTTTTCAGAATCTGTAACTAACATATTCAAAACTATATATGGATCTTTAGTAGCAAATGCAGTTTGAAATAGTTCATTTCCATCAGACTTTAATCCTGAAATTTCTCTTACTCTTTCTGCTATTCCTTTCGTAGCTTCAAAAACTGCATCAAAATAATCTTTTCTTAAATAATCTTTTATGCAATATTTCACCACTTCACTATGTATATTTCTATCATACATCTTTTTCTTCAATGAATTTACTCTTCTATCAACTTCATCTAGACTGTTAGCTTTAACAATTTCAATTAATTTGCCTGATAAATCAATTTGACATCCTAATAACAATAATATTTTATTTAATTCTTCTAATATAAATTTATATTGATTTCTTTTCTCTAATTTAGTGTAATTGATTGGATTCATTACAATTTCAATAAAATTTATAATTTTGTTGAAATTATGAGTAGAATTTATTTCATTAATCAAGCAGTTATATAACCAATCTCTCTTATTAAGACCAACTCTATAATATAAGCCATTATTAAAAGAACCATCACTGACTAGTGTTATTTTACTTTCTTTTAAATATCTCTCTAATTCACTCTTAGTTAATCCTCGACTAGTATCAGCAATAATAGCTGATATACTATGCAAATTTTGTTCTGTAAATATTCTATTTAAATTCATTTCTACCTCTCTATTTGCTAATATTATTACTTGATTTAAAATGTATTTATATTGTTTTAATTTCCTGTATTCTCGAAATTATTTTGTCTATATTATCTTTTTGATCTATTTTTTGTAAAAAATTTATCGCATTATAATGAAAAGAGTTATAGGTTGTTTCTTCTGAAATTTTATATATTAAATCAATAAAATCATTTTTTTCTTCTTCTAATAGATTATTATATATTTTTTTCATATAGTATTCATTGCTTTCCCTTACAAATTGACATTCTGTAATTATTGATTTTAGTTTATTTCTATTTGATATATTAAATTTGTCAAATCCAATGTTCAAAAATCTCTTTAAAGAACTAGTATAATTAAAATCAACATCTTTTCTTGTATAAAAATCAAAAAATTTATCAACAGCCTCATCATATTTTTTCTCATCAATTAATTTAAAAATAGGTATACCATATAAAACCTGTATTGTTTCTTTATTATACTTTTTTACTTTGCTTGCATTCAGATTAAGTCCCAAACAATTTAATTCTCTTGAAATTACATACATAATATTATTTAATTTTTCAATATTTTTTACAATTATTATTTGATCATCTGCATATCTAATATATATTGCATTAGATATATCACAAATTTGTTTTACTGTTTTATCATAATTTTGTAAATAGAAATTTGCTAATAATCTTGATTGATCTCCAAATTCATTTTGAGGAATTCCAACTGACTTCAAATGATATTTATCATTTTTTAGATTCCAATTTCTCAAAAAATACATTAACATATTAATAAATTCCAATTTCTCACTTGGTACTGATACTAGCAATTTCTTTTCTAATAAGCTTAAATTTATATTATCATAAAAATTGGCTATATCTAATTTTAATATTATATCATCTTCATTTAGTGTTTGAATTTGATTAAATAGTATATTCTGAAATTCTTTCCAATTCTTGTTCCATAAAGTAGGATTATAACTTTTATATACATATTCTATTTCTGCATCTTCTTCTATTTTTATTTTATTACCAATTCTCCAACCACCATATGTATTCTCTGTTCTATTAATTGCTATCTCATCTTCTAACATTTTACATACAAAATAATATAATAGTTCATCTTTAATAGATAATATAGGTATTATTCTTGCAACATTATTCGTTTTATATGTAAAAAGTTTTTCATCTATTACATCCGTTCTATATTCATAATTATTTAATTCATCATATAATCTTAAGATTATTTCCTTATATTCTTTTTTATCTACATTTCTATTTATTTTTATTGTAGATTCTTTAACAATCTTGTCATATAAACTACTTGAAAAGAAATTTAAAAATTCTTCCTCATTTTTTATAAATTTCATAATTTCCTCTTTTACTATATAATTAAATATTAATTTATTTTCCATTCCCCATTTTTCTTACTATTTTTTCTTTCTATTAAACCTTTTTCTTGCATTGCTGCCATATATGTTTTAATAGTTCTAACAGATTTATTAATTTGATTTGCTATTTCTTCCTGCGTTGCCCTTGGATTTATTTTTAATATATTTATTATTGCCTGTTCTTCTAAAGTGCAATTATTGCCCTTTAAATTATTTTCATTTGCACTTTGAATATTATCTATATGTGTATATCTATTCTTTAACTCATAATTGCTATTTGTAAGTAAATTATAAAAGAATTTTTCTAAAAATGAAGTATCTTCAAATATGTTCTTTTGAAAATTTGTATAATTGGCTCTTACTAATGAATTTCTAAAATACCATGAGTTATCAGCAAATACTTCGTCATTAATATTAAATCCAAAAGTTCTTAAATATTTTATTATAAATACAGCCGTTGTTCTTGTATTACCTTCGCAGAATGGATGTATTTGCCACATATTTGCAGTAAATGAGCATAAATGTTTTATAGATTCTTCTAAACTTAATCCTTTATATGAAAAAACTTTTTCTTGTTCAAAATCATATTCTAAAGTTTCTTTTATATTTTGAAATGAAGCATATGTTACTGTGTCTCCATTTAATACCCATTCTTTTTTAGTAATATTATAATCTCTATAAATTCCTGCTCCATCAAAAATATCTTCAAATAATCTTTTATGAATATTTAATAACTCTGCTGGAGAAAAGTTAAAAGCCTTTTCACTTAGAATCTCTGTTATTCTTACTGCAACTTTATCTGCTTCTTCATTATCTTTTTCAACTTTTTTTCTGCTATCTTGAACTTCATAATATTCATCTATTCTATTTTTAGCTTCATAAATATCTATGTTACCTTCGATATGATCTTTTGCAGTTTTAATTAAATATTTCGAAGTCTTTAATCCATCTACATCTTGCAAACCTATAGCTGTTTCCCATGTTTTAGTCTTCTCTACACGATTTGGTTCGCCTTGTTTTATATATTCTGATAATTCCAAATTCCAATCTTCTTTTTTATCCATTAGAAATACCTCCTATATATATTATATCAGTTATTAGATACAATATCAATATTTAAAGTGCAATTTTTGCACTTTAAAATGTGAGAATTGCACTTTATCTATATATAATAAATATGAACTAATTGTGTCTATTTCTTATATTCTTTATACTCAGCTTTTTCTTTCAAATCATATACATAATCTTCTATTTTAATAATATCAGAATCTATATAAAACAAACTATAAATTAATCCAATAATATCATAATGTATTCCAATGACTTTATCAAGTGTTCCATCAGAAGTTAGTGAAGCAAAATAATCTGCTCTACTCTCATTATATTCATCATGAATATAATCAAATACTCCATGACCAATTTCGTGAAACAATACTTCTTCAAAAACAATTTCAAATAATTGGGCTATATCAGTAATTTCTGGATCTTTAAATCTTTCAAAATTATCTTTACAAAATTTATTTATTAATTCTGGACATATTAAAATAAATCTCTTACACTTTTTCATCTCTTCTAGATCTTGTTTGCTAACTTCAGACTCTAATAACTCAAATATTTTTTCATTATAATGACAATACATGCCTAATACATCAGAAATATCTCTAGGGCTATTATTTAGGTTGTTACAATCATATCTAAATATTCCAAGCTTAAGCATTGCATTCTCTGATAATGTAAATATATTATCAAAGTAAAATGTTCCAATATAATTTATTAACGCCATTTTTATAAAAACACTTTTTTGCATATAATTATTTAAATACAATATTTCACCAGAATCTTCAAAACCTGGATCTTTTAATAATTCTGTTGGAGTAATTGCATCTAACAAACTGAATAATTGTCTATAATATTTATTTCTAATAGATTTTATTTGATATATATAATCATTATTCATTTCAATAGTTTTTTTATCATATTTTATTATTACTTTGTCTTCAGTCTTAATTCTATTACATATTTCATTTATTTGATAATTCTCAACAATATTTTTTATTTTTTTTAATTGTTCAATATCTAAATGTTTAAAATCTATATCAAAATTGATCGTTTCCTCCATTATTTTTCTCCATTTCATCAATATATTTTTTACACATATCTAATGCGTCTTTATAGGAATCATTTATATCGATATCTAGAAATCTTTTATAAAAGTCATGATAATTATTATTTTTAACTTTATAAAGCAACGATAATTTAATAACATACTCAATAGCATCATTGAATACAAAATAATATTTTTTATCTTTTTCACTTTGTATACATTTTTCCATAAAATTTAAATATTCTAAAATATCTTTTTCTATGCCTATTATCAATTCATTAATATCTGCATTTTCGTTATTAAATAATATTTGATGCTCCTTTGAGTTAATTCCAAAGTATTCTTCCATTGCTTCTTTAAATAAATCAAGATTATAATTATTGTTATCTAACATAATATAATTTATATCAGATATAGTGTTTTGGTCACTAATATAACTTCTTAAAGAAAAAAGTTTATCAACTTTAGATGGAAAATAACAAGTAGCTATATTGTAGCAATTACTATAATCTTTATATTTCAAGCATACTATTAAACCATTATTTAAATCTACAATATTAACAGAATCATGCTTATAACTATATTGTAAATCATATTTTCCTTTTGAAATATAATCAAACTTTTTTGATAAATCAATACTAGCTTTGTTATATGAATCTATTATTGTTTTATAATTATCATATTTTATCAAGGAATTCCATTTTCCTGTATGTTTTTCTTTAATTGGATGCTTATGTGCATGGGCTTCAAGTGAATTATTATAATATTTGTGATCTTTGTAAAATGGACTTTTTTCTACCCACTTAAATTCTTTTTGAAATCTTAAAATCTTATTTATTCGTTGTAAATCAATCAGTATAATCACCACCTATTATTAATTTGTTTATTATATGTATTATATAATAATAGCTTTATTTTTTCAATTTCAAAATTCTAAATAATTTTTTGTCATTTTATTTATATTTAAATATATAATTATAAAAACCTATAAAGATAATAAATCTAAAATTAACTGATAACAAAAAGCAGGATTAATTCCTGCTTTATTTAATTGTTATATGTTTCATTGTCTTCTGCTACCATTAAATAGTTATTCTCATCTTCTGTTTCTTCATAAAGAATGTCCTCTGTTTTAGTTTTTGAATAGCTTATTCCAAAATATTTTTTTATCACATTTTTATCATTATCATCCAACCCATAAATATCGAATATTTTTTCATCTAATTCTTTAATATAAACTTCTTTATTATCATAATCACTAATTATTTTCTCAACCAATTCAACTATGTCATCAACATAGTCTTCATTATATTTTATTGGCAATGTTTCAAGTGTTTCTATGTCTGTTTGTGGCATAGGTCTGCCTTTTTCATTTGCTAATATTTCATAATACCACCTAATAACCTTTGAGTTGAGGATTGCTAATATATATTTTATATTCCATTTATCATTATTTGGTGCAAATGAATGAACATTGTTTAAATGATATAGTCCATCTTCATCATATGCAGCAATAATTGTATCTGCGGTTTGTCTAACAAATAATTTAGGATTTTCTATAATATCTTTATCCCATCCACCTGCATTTAATAATGGAGGATCAATGTTTATCCAATCCCCTTCATATATTACTTTATAATCAATAACTTGCGAACCAGATGTAATTCCTTTTTTATAGGTTGGTTTTTCTTGGGATAATGCTAGTATATTTTTCTGACCAATTTTTGATCTTACACCTGTACGTCCTGTATAGTTTTCTCCTAATTTACATGAATTATTTTCTATCTTGTCAATTAAATTTTTAGTTTCTTTATCAAAGAATATTCTAAATCTGCTTCTATCTGTCTTTTTAGCATAGCTTTGTGGATAAGCAAATGAATGTGAATCATCAACAAATCCATTTTTTTGTACTACATCTATAAATTTCATTAAATCATCATCTGTATGTTCTTGCTTCTGAAATAAATAAATTACAGAATATCCAACACATGCATTAAAAACATCTGATCCTAAAATTGCTATATGTTTAATTTTACATGTTTTTAAAATATATGCACGTATTTTAGAAAAATACATTCCTAATAGGAAACTATCTGGAACTATAAAACTTGATACTCCACCATTTTTGCATGAATTAATTGCAAATTCCATAAAAAGAGCATACATATTGATTTTATATTCTGCAGAATTTGGATAATTGTTTCTATAATATTCTTTTTCTTCTTTGCTCATTCTTCCTGATGTATCTCTACTTCCTGTACCAATATATGGTGGGTTTCCAATTACAATATCAAATCCCTCATTAACTCCAAACATCCAATCCTTATCAAACCAATCGGTAGGTTCATTAGCAAATGGTTTCCATGCAGAAAGTTGGTAATATTTCTTTGAAGGACTTTTACCAAATAATTGGATACTTTCGAGCAACATGTTTTGCTGAATATTAGCAAATTCTAATTTTAATTCATTCCTTCTAGATGTATCTGCAATAAAATATTCCTCTCTAACATTCTTTAACGCCTTTATGTTATCTATATTTTCAAAAAGAGTCATTTGTGCAGAATTATCCAATTTTACTAATGAATTAGCAATAATAAACTTAAAATCAAGATTTGGTAATGGATTAATTCCTCTATTTTCTTCATCATCTTTAACTTTTTCTTCTATTATTAAAGACAAAAAACATCTTAACCTTGATATTTCTACAGCAATAGGTTGAATGTCAGATCCAAATATTGAATTCTGAATTACACTTATCTTACGAATATAATTTAGAGAACCAACACTAAATTTATTTTCTATTTCTCTCTTAAATATTGGATCAATATTATCTGTACTTTTATTAAGCCACATTTTTGCTGTTGGATCTAATTCTTGTAATATATATACAATTTTTTGTAACATTCCTATTGGAAATGCACCTGAACCACATGCTGGATCATATACTGTAACTTTATATAAAGCATCAATTATTGATTTCTTTTCAAAATCATTAAATACATATAAATCATCTTCTTTTGAATAGCTAATCAATCCTTTTAATGCCACATCATCAATATTTGTTTCTTTCTTTAAATATTGAAATAATGATGTATCAACCATATAATCAACAACATCTCTAGGTGTATAAAAACTACCCGTATTCTTTTTTGCATTTTCTCCTGTTTCTGGGTTGATTTCAGCAAGTAAGTTTTCAAATATACGGCCTAACATCTCTGGATCAATTGACAATTCAATATCATAAGCTGTATTCTCATCAACTGTAAAATTATATTCTGATAATGTCTGATATAAATCCAAAAACCATCCATTAGGAATACTAACTCTATCAGCACATGTTTTTTTATCAGGATTATAAAGATAATTGTCATCTGGATGAGGACTAAATAAACCACCATTTAAGTATGGTATTAACCTAAATTCGCCTTCTAAAAACTCATTTTTTCTTCTATTAATTTTAGTATTAAGCAATTCAAAGAACAATGGTTCAAGTATTTCGTTATAATAAAGTTCACTATTTAAAATAGTTTCTTTATCGAAAAATTTATTTGGAATTAGTGCAATTCCATTATCACTTTTCTTTTCTCTCAGGAACCAACAAAATAAAATACGACCAATCAATCTTACTCCAAATTCAGAGTACTTTTTTTCATCAATTGTTCTGTTAAAAACTAACGTTCTGTCATATTTTTTACTTCCAAATTTTCCCCCAATTAATTTTGTAAACGCTTCTGCAATTTCTGAATAGAATTGCTTATTTACAACTTCAACAGAAAATCTTGAAATAAGTTCTTCTAAATCTTTTACTTTTCCTTTTGAAATCAAATACTTATATGCTGTTTTTGTTTTTGTCCCATACCCTAATGAATATGAAAAACGTCTTGGATTTGAAATTACTTTTATTATTTTATCTCCATCATATTCATATTTGCTTGTTAATAAAGAAATTCTATAATTATTTATGTCATTATTAACAAACGATACTATTGCATTATCAATTCTCAATCCTCTTAATATTTTAAACATTTCTTGAGTAATTAACACTCTTTTATTCTGACATCCTTCATTTAGATATACTTCAAAAACTGTTAATTGACATGAATTAGAATATCCCAATTGTTTAACACTTTTAAAAAGTTGATTATTAAAAATTACATCATGCTCATCCTTAGTAAAATCATTTAACAAAATCTCTCCTATTAAATAACTATAATTATCTAGATGATACTCTTTTTTTAATATTTCCTCCGCTTCCTTAATCGTTATCATTTCTTAAATCCTCCGTAAACATAATTGTTTCTGTTTGTGCGTCAATAGCTTCAGCTTTTGTTTTTATCTGAATTATATAATGAACTGGTAATTTTTCTTTTAGCCCTAATACAATCTCATCAGCTTTTGTTGGAATAATCTTAGTGTTAGCAATATATTTTAATTCCCCATCACTTAAATCATCATAATTTTGAATTACTTCATACAAATCGTTTAAGTAATCTTTTTCTTTCAAACATATTGCCATAAGCTGTTTTATATTTTCAAGTGCTATTCCTTTTCTTTTATCAATTTTTATTTTAGGATATGTTTGTTTTATTTCGTCTCTTAAAATTACAAATTTTTCATCTAAAGCAGCATCGCCTTCAAATCCTTCTTCTGTCTGTTCTGCTTTAAATAATCTTAAAACTTTTTCAGCTGGCATTATCTTTGCTTCTTCATTTGGCATTGCCATTGCAAATAATGTATTATTTCCACGTTTAGCAAATGAAACTGCACATTCTTCTAATTGATTTTTTCTAACAATTCTAACTCTCTCTGGTATTTGTAATATTTCATTTATAAAAATATTATTGTGCTTTATTATATTGTAATCATTTCTGTATTCAACATCCCAACTAATTTCGTTATCTTCTTCACTTGCTTCTTTATATTGTCTTTTAAAATAACTTTCCAAAGTTTCATCAGGAGTTAATGTTTTGGTATCGCTTCCAATAATATTATTAATAAGTAACATCTTTAATGTTGATATACCCTTAATTAATGTATTTTGTTCTCCAATATCAGTGGGGAATAAATTATAAATATATATTTTATCAAATATTTTCTTATTTATTCTATTTATTCTTCCAATTCTTTGTACTACCCTTGTTGGATTATAAGGTATATCATAATTTATAATAACACCTGCGCGATTCAAGTTAAAACCTTCAGAAAGTGCATCTGTTGCTACAATTATATCATAATCATTACTTTGTTCATTTTCTTTATATGATGCATCAAAATTGCGTTTTACAATAATTCTATCGTTTCTTGATGATCCACCAGTATACAAAAATGCTTTAAATCCTTCTTTCCTTAGTCTTTCAGCTACATAGTTTGCAGTATCAGCAAATCCAGAAAATATAACTATTTTTCTCTTTGGATTTTCATTTAATAAGTGTCTTAATGTTTTAGAAACTTCATTATATTTTGGATCATCTCCTAGTTCATCTTTAGCAAACCAGTCATTATATATTTCATTTAAAAGATCTATATCTTTTTCTATTACCTCAATATATTCTTCTTTAAATAATTGTTTTTCAAAAGGTATAGCTTTCTTTTTAATTTTATCTAAATCTAATATTTCATCATCTCTATTGATTTCATCCAAAGTCATCTGAATTTCTTCTTCATCAGGATCAGGTAAATATCCTGCCTTTTTAATAGGAACATATCCTTTTTCCCACCATTTTTTTATTGCTTCATATGATCTTAAAATTGATGTTAATGTTGTTTTAAAAGACGCTTTTGAACTTTCAAATCTTGTAACCAATAAACGTTTTATAAATTGTGCCAAGTTACCTTGAAATAACTGGATGTTCATTTCACCAAATAGTTCACCATATTTAACATTAAATCCATCTAGATCCTTTAAATAATATGATGGATTATATCTTGCACAATTAAATTGATTGCTTAATCTGTCTAAAGTTTTAATGTATAAATCTCTAATTTCTCCTAAATCATATTCAACTAGATTTGGTCCTTCTATTTCTGGGAACTCAATCTTCTGCATTTTTAAATCTTCATCATATTCTTTAATTTGTTTTAAGTCAATTCTACTTCTTCTAATAATTACAGGATCTATCATGACTCTTAATTCATCACTCAATTTGTTTAATTCTTCTTTTATTTTATCACTTAAATCTTTCTTTCCTTCTTTTTCTAATCTGTTATATCTTGCTATTAATTCATGAAATCTCATTCCTAAATTGTCTACAGTATTTATTGTAGATCTACTCGGAGTTTGAAATAATTTTATTAATGCAAATAAATCTTGTGGTCTATTATTATATGGTGTTGCTGTTAAAAGTATTACTTTATTTTCAGAATTTGATCTTGTTAATTGATGAAGCATCTGATAATCATTACTTAACTCATTTCTATATCTATGAGCTTCATCTATTACATATAATATTGGTTCTGGATTATCAGCATAATTATTATATATTTCTTCTATTTTTCCGCTACTATATACTTTTACACCTCTTAATCCAAATTCTTGCTGGTACTCATTCCATTGATCAACTAAATGAGGAGGTGCTATTATAACTGTTTTTTGCATATCAAGATTATATGCAATAGCTGATGCGATTATTGATTTTCCTAATCCAACAACATCAGCAATGATAACCCCATTATTTTTTTCAATGCAATCCACACCTAATCTGATTGCATCTATTTGGTATTTAAGATTAAAGAACCTTCCATTTGTTATGTCTGAAGGAGTATTAATATCACTACTATCTGATGAATTAAATAATTCATATAATATTCTAGTGTATATTTTATATGGCTCTGGTTGAGCAAAAATCCATAACTTTTCTTTTAAATTTTTCTCAAAATCTTTATTTCCATCTTTTATACATATATCAATACTTTTGCTATCATTCCACAAATCTTCAAACTTAGACTCATATTCATCATATTTATCATTATCGGAAAAACGTTCATTCATTTCCCCTTGTCCAAGCAAACCATTAAATGTAAAGTTTGATGATCCTGAAAAAACAACTCCTTTTTGATCTCCAAAACATGAATATTCCTCTTTGTTTGTTATAATATATGCTTTAGCATGATTTTGTACAGCTGTTAGACGAATCTCTAGTGTACCATCTTTTATTTTTCCTAAAAACATTTTGAACACAGCTTGGCTATCAGTAGTATCAAATTGCTCCGATAAAGATGATTTATTAAATATATCTATAAAACTCTTTGTATAAGCTTCCTTTTTTTGTAAATTATTTAATTTCCCATATCCTCTAATTGCATATGTTTCTAATGACTCATCCAAATCATCCTTAACTGCGCGGCATAATTCTTCTATTGCTGATGGATCAATAGTATTTCCAACTAAAATTCTTATTTTTTTATCTTTCAATTCATCCGCTAATGCATTAAACCCTGAAAAATAGAAAAATGCAGTTAATATATCAACACTTTCTGCTTGGTTTAATGCATTTCTTAAAGAATCTATCATCTTTTTTTCTCGATTATCGATTATTGAAGCCATATATTTTCTCCTTTTTTTATTCCAATTTTTTAAAATATATTAAAATTATTTTTTATTTTATTTATAATAATTCTATTATATTTTATATCACAAAAGACTTATTTTTACAACAAAATTTGACAAATTTAGTAAATACCTTAAATTTAAAACTAAATTCCAGTGATGGATTAACAAGAATTTAGTTTTGGAATATTTCATGCTATAATTATATTAATACTTTACTTGGGTACAAGGAGGTATTATTATGGAAAATACAAATCAAAAACACTTAACTTTAGAAGATAGAAATTATATTGAACAGGCACTTAATCATGGTATGACATTTAAAGAAATTGCTAAATTTCTATCTAAAGATCCATCCACAATTTCAAAAGAAATTAAGAAACATAGAATAAGAAAAGAACCTAATACTTTTAACGGTTGTGGTAACATTTGCAAAAACAGATTCTCATGCAGAAGAAAAAATGTATGTGGTAGAAATTGCAATTTCTTGTGTTTTAAATGTAAAAGATGTAACACTTATTGCTCTGATTTTCAAGAAGATATTTGCCTTATATTAACACAGGCTCCTTATGTTTGTAATTCTTGTTCTTCAAAAAGTGCTTGTAGATTGGTCAAATACTATTATCGTGCTTTACCTTCCTATCATCAATACAAACATACTTTATCTACCTCAAGACAAGGCATTAACCTTTCTAGTGAAGAACTTTGTGAATTAGACAATATCGTTTCTCCATTAATTAAACAAGGGCAGACAATATCTCATATTTATCAAACACAAAATTTGAAATGTTCTAAATCTTCACTTTACAACTATATTGATCAAAATCAGTTATCTGCTAGAAATATTGATTTACCAAGAAGAATTAGATTTTCTTGTAGAAAATCTAAAAGGAATCCTCCAAAAGATACTTCTATTCGTAAAGGGAGAACTTATGATGATTTTGAAAAATATTTATTAGATAATCCAGATACTCAAGTAGTTGAAATGGATACTGTTGAAGGTAAAAAAGGTGGAAAAGTACTTCTTACTATGCTCTTTAGAAACTCTAAACTTATGTTAGCTTTTCTATTAGAAGATAAGACAAGAAATTCTGTACTTAAAGTATTTAATTGGATTGAAGGTATCCTTGGAAATGATTTATTTGAAAGAACTTTTCCTGTTATCCTTACAGATAACGGTACTGAATTTTCAAATCCTTTAAGTTTAGAATTTAATCACGATGGAATTGGAAGAACTAGAATATTTTTCTGCAACCCAGGAGCTTCTTATCAAAAAGGAGCTATTGAAAAAAATCATGAGTTTATTCGCTACGTTATACCAAAAGGCTCTTCTATGGACAACTTGACTCAACAAGATGTCGACTTAATGATAAATCATATTAATAGCTTAACTAGACCTAGTTTAAACAATTCTACTCCTTATGATTTAGCACAAATACTATTAGATAAAAATGTATTAAAAAAGTTGAATCTCAAAAAGGTTCCCGCCAAAGAGATTCAACTAACTCAAAAACTACTAAAGAAAAATTAATTTAAATTAAATTTTACATATACCCAAGTAAAGTTTTAATTTAAAATCACATGACCCAACGAGTGGAATTTACTAAAAAAAATTTAATCCCAGTCGTTTATTTGTTATGCAATTTTTTAAAATTTTTCTTTATCATAACTATATTTTATCATATTTTTGTACAAAACCACAACAAAAAAGAGAAAAAATCCTTTATTTGCTGGACTTTTCTCTTGGATTAGTAAATTCAGCTAAAAGTAGAATTTACTTTTATATTTAACCATTTAGTAAATAAAAATCTATTTTCCAAAATCAAATTTTGACTTCAGAAAACAGATTTATATTATCTAACTTTTTTCTTATCTTTTACTTTATTTTTCTCATTCTGCTTATTCCACTTTTCTTCCTCTATAAACTTAATATCCTCCACCATTTTATTCGTTCTCTCAACTATATCATCACAATAAAACAATTCTCTTTTAACATTTTTAATTTTATCAGTTACTTTTATAATATCTTCAGTAACAGAATCTTTTTCAATTCCTCCATCTAAGCCTTTTCTTTTATAATAAAGCCTATTCCTTTCATTATATAAATTCTTTAACTCATCCTGTTTCAGACCTTTACAAATTCTGACATCATCTAATGTTTTCAATTTATATTTGCACATCATATTAGCTTCAGCAGAATATTGATTTAATTTCCTTATTTCTTTTCTCATCGCAGGAGACATTTTATATTGTTGTTTTTTCTTTGGATAAACTTTTAACAAAAAGCAATAGTATCTATACAATGCTATTAACCCTTTTGGTTTTTTCAACTTTTTAGCTCGTCCATGATATATAAATTTCTTTGCTGGAATTGTTGCAACAAAATTTACTCTCTCTTCTGTTTTCCATGGATTTATATCAAAAATAATATGTCTAATATGATCCATAGAATATTCTTCTCCAAATCTTCGTTCAACTCTTATATTCCTTTTATACGGTTCTTTTCTTATACTTAATTTACCCTCTCTATAATAATACTTGTATCCCATAGAAGATAATATATTTTCAAATTGCCTTTGACTTAATGCATGATTTATTGCATAATCTAAATCTTCTTTTGCAAATTGAATATATTCAGATTCTTTTGTGCTTTTCTTATAATAATTTTCAAAATTTATTCCAGATTTACAAGTCTTCTCTTCTAAAACACTTAACCCATATTCCTCACAAAGTTCATCAGATGTTTTTCTAAGTAGTGCAGTATTTTCTCTATTGCTATAATACTTTTTTCCATCTTTAAACGAAACTGAATTGAGTACAAAATGATTATGAATATGATCTGTATTTAAATGAGTTGTAACTACAACTTGAAATCTATCTCCCCACATTTCATTAGCAAGTCTAACTCCAATTTTGTGAGCAAGTTCTGGCGTTACTTCTCCTTCTTTAAAAGATTGCTCACCATGAAATGCAAGTATTCTATCAGTCTTCCCATTAATTATTTTTACAAATTCCATTTCTTTTGTTGCATTCTCTACTTTACAATTTATTCCTGTCACATAAAATTGTTTTTCAGTTTTATCTGCATTTGTTGCATACATCAAAACATCTCTAACATTTTCAAATTTATCCATTCCAAATTCATAACAATCATTTTTAGTTTTATCTTTATTTTTTATATAATTGATTGCATTATCTATTCTTGATTCTACCTTCCAAATTTTTGTAGTTGCCATCTTATCACCTCCATTATTTTTTATAAAAAGGGGATTGGGGAATTTTCCCCATATTGAATTTCGAGCTGAAGAAATTCATTGCTTGTTAGGACAACAATATACTCTTTTTTAGTACTGAAATTATTACTTTTTTTCTATCAAATGCACACTATATTTTGAAAAATACTTGGACTTTTCAAATTAAAATCCAAGTACTTTTCATATTATTTTTTTATTATAAAATATTTAATTTATAAAAATTTTTTCTACAAGATTTCAAACCTTCTTCATCATTTATATCACTTTTTACTTCTTGATTTTCGTCTTCTAATTTAAATATTTTATTTAATTTTCTTAATAAAATTTCTTGTTTTGTATCTCTTATTAAGCATGGAACTTTGTCATATCCTAATGCTTTTGCTGCTAATAATCTTATTCCACCATCTAGAATATAGTACCCATTTTCTTTTTGAATAACTTCAAATGGTTTCTTAATTCCTTCCTTTTTTATTACCTCCATATATCTACAAACTTTTTCTAAATTTCTGCTACATATTGCATTAGCTTTAACTCCTTTTATATCTTTTACTTCAATTTCTTTATATTCTTTATAAACTTTCATATGGTGAATTAAAAAAGTAAAATCTATTTAGAAAAAGTAAGTTCTAGTTACCAATTA